>Ga0065720_1001704_pt1 | contig 130584 bp, 116 predicted proteins | sample Thericmetagenome_FD_59107 | JGI IMG/M metagenome (GOLD analysis project Ga0065720, IMG submission 59107) | Thermophilic microbial communities from the Joint Bioenergy Institute, California, USA of rice/straw/compost enrichment - eDNA_2 v2... | ecosystem: Engineered > Solid waste > Grass >...
TGCTGAACTTTGGGAATTTAGGAATTCACTTCTCCATATGACAAATTTGAACTCACGCAAGGTTCGCCGCGGAGAAACGTCAGGAATAATACCATTCATCGGAGGAGTACAACATTTGCCAAGCATTCACCCCAGCCTTCCTAAGCCATCCAACCTGTATATACTGTTACAGGAAATTGGATCTGCAATTTGTAGGTGGGGGGAGAGCTATAACCACGATAAGGATAAGCTACTGAAGTTCATCGAACGTTATGATGAAACGATTTCCGATTCTCGCATGGCCGTTTTTTCGCTAAATTCGCCATCTGAATCCTACCAGCACCGGTAGATGATGCCCGGACAAGAAAGCGAGCCATAGCTCGATACCGGTTCTCAATCCCAGAGTAGTCACACTACACAAGTGTCAGTCGCCGCAACCGACCTGATCCATCATGAATACAAATGGAGCGGGTAGCGGGAATCGAACCCGCATATTCAGCTTGGAAGGCTGCTGCTCTACCATTGAGCTATACCCGCAGCGGGATGGTGGAGGGGGCTGGATTCGAACCAGCGTAGGCATAGCCAACGGATTTACAGTCCGTCTCCTTTAACCACTCGGACACCCCTCCATGCGCTTGCTTAACAAGCACTTAACTGGAACAACCTCACGTTCTCGCAAGGCCGCTGTCCGTGATGGGCGCGTTATGGCGATCCTCGGCGCGACTGTCAACTGGGTCGTTGTGAAAAACATGCAGGCAGCGCGATTTTTCACAAGCGCCCCACTCCGTCCGGCTTCAGCCCGCGCGGACGCCTGCCGGGAAAACCCCGCGCTTTTCGCCCGCAACGCGCGCTTTTTACATAGGCGCAGCGCGGCTCCTCCGCTATAGGGGGTGCCATGACTGACGAAAAGAAGCATTCCACACCGAAGGACAGCCACTATGCGCGCCTGCGCCGCGCCTACCGCGACGGCCAGGGCAAGGGCGAATCGCGCCGCCGGCCGCGGCCGTCGATTCCCGGCGCCCCCGCACCGGAAGGGCTCGTCCGCCTTTATGGCCTCCACACCGTGCGTGCCGCGCTCGACAACCCGCGCCGCAAGATTCGCGCCATGTTCGTCACGCGCAACGCGGCCCAGCGCCTGAACCTGGCCGATCCCGATTCCCTGCCCTTTCCCGTCGATCTGGTCGAGCCCAGGGCTATCGATCTGCTGGTGGGCTCCGACGCGGTTCACCAGGGCGTGCTGATCGAAGCTGAGCCGCTGGAACCCAAGCCGCTCTCGGCCCTCGGCGACACGCCGCTGGTGCTGGTTCTTGACCAGGTCACGGACCCGCACAACGTCGGCGCGATCATGCGCTCGGCCGTGGCCTTCGGCGCCGGAGCGCTGATCACCACCGCCCGCCACAGCCCGGAGGAATCGGGTGTGCTCGCCAAGGCCGCCTCCGGCGCGCTCGAACATATCGACCACATCGAGGTGAGGAATCTGGCAGCAGCCCTCGAGGAGCTGCACGCGGTCGGCTTCTTCACCGTCGGCCTCGATTCGGAAGGGCCCGAAATCCTCGAGGAGACGCTCAGCGGCAACCGCATCGCCCTGGTGCTGGGCTCCGAAGGCAAGGGCCTGCGCCAGAAGACGCGCGAGACCGTGAAAGCCCTGGCACGCCTCGACATGCCGGGCGCGATCCGCTCCCTAAACGTCTCGAACGCTTGCGCCGTCGCCCTCTACATCGCCCGCAGCAAGCTCTCCGCAACCTGATTCCAACGCCCGCCTGGCGGCGCGATGCGCGCCCTCAGGCAACCAGTAACCAACTGCGGCGTTGTACCGGGCCCCGTGTCCCGGTTCGGGGTTGGGCATGGAGAGGATTCATGGCACCGCCGCGCTACTGGAAGGGCTATCTCAAGCTGTCGCTCGTCACCTGTGCGGTGTCGCTGACGCCGGCCACCTCGCCCGCCGAAAAGATCCGCTTCCACACACTCAACAGCGAGACCGGCAACCGCGTCCGCAGCCGCTATGTCGATGCCGAGACCGGAAAGGTCGTGGCCGACAAGGACCAGGCAAAAGGCTACGAGATCGCGGAAGGCCGCCACATCGTTCTCGAGGACGAGGAGATCGAGGCGGCAGCGCTGGAAAGCGCCCGTACCATCAACATCGAGCAGTTCGTGCCGGCGGATTCCATCGACTGGATCTGGTACGACACGCCCTATTACCTGCTGCCCGAGGACGAAGTGGCGGAGGAAGCATTTGCCGTGATCCGCGAGGCCATGAAAGCGACGGGCACTGCCGGCATCTCCCGGCTCGTTCTCGCCCGGCGGGAGCGGGCCGTGATGCTGGTGCCCGAGGACAAGGGAATCATCCTCTGGACGCTCCGCTACGGCGATGAGGTTCGCGCACCGGAGGATGTCTACGGCTCCGGCGCACCCCGCAAGGGGGAGCCGCAGCTGGTCTCGCTCATTGAGACGCTGATCAAGGACAAGACCCTGGAATGGTCGCCCTCGCTGGTAGAGGATCCGGTGCAAAACCGGCTCAAGGACATCATCGCCGAGAAGGAAAAGGGTGCGAAGAAGAAGCCATCTCGCCAGAAGAAGGATGACGAGGTTGAAGCGCCGAGNAATGTGGTGAGCATCATGGAGGCGCTGAAACGATCGATCCGCGAGGAGAAGAAGGGAAAGCGNTAGCTAAGATGTTGATTCAAGGACTTTTCAAGTCACTTGAGTCTAAGATCTTAACGCTTTGACTTATCTATAATTTTACCCCTTCCGCCCTCCTCGGCGCTTCCGATTCTCCGCAGGCAACTCTACGGCCGCCTTGCGGAAGTCCTCCCACGGATCGGACTCTCTCAGGCGCTCCGCTGCGTTGAGGACGGTGAAATGGGCCGGCCCGATATCCGGCGAAAGCTCTTCCCATGCGAGCGGCATGGAAACCGGCGCGCCCGCACGCGCCCTGCTGGAGTATGGAGCAACGGCGGTTGCCCCCCGCCCGTTGCGTAGGTAGTCGATCAGGATTTTACCCTTCCGCTTTGCCTTGGCAACTGTGGCGACGTATCGGCCCGGCTCATCCTCGGCCATGGAATCGGCAATCGCCTTGGCGAACGCCTTCACCTCGTCCCATCCGGCCTTCGGCTTGAGCGGCGCCACCACGTGGAGCCCCTTGCCCCCGGTGGTCTTGACGAAACTGGCGAGACCCTTTGCCGCGAGTCGCTCGCGCACGTCTTGCGCAGCCCGGATTACGTCCTTCCATTCGACGCCCGGCCCGGGATCGAGGTCCAGGGTGATGTAATCCGGCCTCTCCATATCCTTGAGCGTCGCGCCCCATGGATGGATCTCGAGCGCGCCCGCCTGCACCAGGCCGAGGAGACCGGCGAGCGATTTCACGGCGATGAGCGGCTCCTTATCCTCCGGATCTTCCGCAATGATGATGTCCTTGGACAGGCCCTTCCAGGGATGCTTCTGGAAGAAGCATTCACCCTCCGCGCCGTCCGGGCAGCGTAGCAGTGCGAGCGGCCGGCTGACCACGAAAGGCTCCATGCGCGGCCAGACTTGCGCGTAATATTCGGCGAGGTCCTGCTTGGTAACGCCCGCATCCTGCCAGTACACCCGGTCCGGATGCGTGAGTTTCACCTTGGGCAGCGGCACCGTCTCCTTCACGGCACGGTCCTCCGTTTCGCGGACGATCTCCCTGGGCGCCTTGTCTTCGCGCAGGCCGCGGAAAGCAGCATGGCGGATGATGCCGTCCGCCGTCCATGTCTGAAAATCCACCTCCACCACCGTTTCCGGACGGACGAAGACGAGACCCCTGGCCTCCGTGGCTGAAAGCTTCCGCTTGAGCGGGCTCCTGTCAATCGCGAGCTTGGAGAGCCTGCGGTAGAGGTCCCCCGCCACCTTGCGGTTGAAGCCGGTACCGACGCGCCCGGCATAGATGAGATCATCTTTGTCGAAATACCCAAGTGCCAGCGAGCCGATGGCCCGGTTCGAGGTGGAGGAAAGCGTAAAGCCTACCACTACGAACTCCTGCCGCTGGGAGCACTTGGTCTTGAGCCAATCCTTGCTCCGGCCGCTCCCGTACGCAGACGCGACCTTCTTGGACACGATCCCTTCCAGGTCCAGACGGCAGGCGTGTTCCAGCACGGTCTTGCCGTCTTCCTCGAAATGCTCGCTGAAACGGAGCACCGGCGGCGCGCCGTGCAGGAGAAGTTGCAGCGTGCGCTTGCGTTCGGCAAGCGTTGCCGCCCTGAGGTCCATGCCGTTCACGTAGGGAAGGTCGAACAGGTAGAAAACCATGCGGTCGCTTCGCCCTTCCGAGAGGTCTGACTGAAGCTCGGCGAAGCTGGCAACGCCGCCGCCGTCCTCCACGACCACCTCGCCATCGAGAATGGCGTTCTCCACCGTCAGCGAGGCGAGCGCTTCCGCGAGCTCCTTGCCGAACCGCTTCGTCCAGTCGAGCCCTCCGCGCGTGATGAGTTTCACCTTGCCGTCACGCACCTGCGCCTGCAGGCGGTATCCGTCGAACTTGATCTCGTGCAGCCATTGGCCGCCGGAAGGGGGCTGCTTGGCAAGCGTCGCCAGCGCCGGGGGAATAAACCCCGGCCAGCGCGCCTTCTTCGCGCGCTCTGGCAGCGGAAGCTCTGGTTCCGGCTCGCGAAGCTTCCCACGCTTCGACGACCAGCCNGGCTCCTCGCCTGCCACTTCTTCGACCAGACGCCCGGTCTTTACCGACTCCGGCCGTTCCTCGAGAATGTCGGGATCGGCCTCCGTTCGCGCGGATTCGTCGTCCGCTTTGATCAGCAGCCAGTTGTCGGCCTTCTCACCCTTCCGGCGGGCCATGCGCACGAGGTGCCACTCGCCGGAAAGCTTTTCGCCCTTGAGTCGGAAATCGAGATGGCCCTTGGCATAGCCTTTCGCGACGTCGCCGACCGGTTCCCAGGTGCCGCGATCCCAGACGATGACGGTACCGCCGCCATATTCGCCCTTCGGGATCGTACCCTCGAAGGAACCGTATTCGAGCGGATGGTCCTCCACATGCACGGCGAGCCGCTTTTCGCCCGGCACCAGGCTCGGGCCGCGTGTCACGGCCCAGCTTTTCAGCACACCGTCGATTTCGAGACGCAGGTCGTAATGGAGCCTTCGCGCCACATGCTTCTGGATGACGAAGGTGGGCTCGGCCGGTGCCTTGCGCCGACGCTTGGCCCCGCGCGGCTCCGGCGTCGCCTTGAAATTGCGCTTGGCCTGATAGGTTTCGAGCGCCATTTAGCCGGCCTTCCGGCGAGACGCGGCCTGAGACTTGCTGCCGCTCGCCGCCCGTTTGCTCCCTGATGCCTTGGCGGCCTTTGCGCTTTCCCGCAGCGCATCGAGCAGGTTGACCACCTTTTCCTCGCGCTTGCGCGGCGGCACCTTGATCTCCTTACCCTCGGCCTTGGCCTTGACGAGCTCGGCAAGTGCCTGGTCGTAGCGGTCGTCGAAGCTGCGGGGATCGAATTCGCCCATCTTCGTCTCGATGATGTGCCTGGCGAGGTCGAGCATTTCACCTTCTATCTTGAGATCCGGCAGATCCCGGAAGACCTCCGAGGCGGGCCGGACTTCATAGTTGTAGTTGAGCGAGCAGGCGGCGAGCCCCGGCCCTTCGGGCCTCAGGACCAGCGTGCGCGCCCGCTTGAAGAGGATCGCCTTGCCGATGGCCGCCACCTTGCGCCGCCGCATGCCTTCACGCAGCACCGCGAAGGTTTCGCCCAGGATGCCGTCCGCGGGGGCGAGGTAATAGGGCTTGTCGAGGAAGACCGTATCCACCTCGTCGAGCGGCACGAAGCCCTCGATGCTGATCGTCTTGTCGCTTTCCGGGAGGGCAGCGGCGATCTCCTCCGGCGTGAGGATGACATAGTCCCCCTCCCCGGTCTCGTATCCCTTCACCTGATGTTCACGGTCGACCGGCTTCGACGTGTCCTCGTCGATGTACTCCCGGCTCACCCGGTTCCCGGTCTTGCGGTTGATGATATGAAAGGAGACCCGCTTGGAGGTTGTCGCTCCCGCATAGAGCGAGACTGGAAACGCCAGCTCCGCCAGCCTGATGTAACCCTTCCACGTCGCGCGCGGCGCCATGGTACACACTCCCGTGACAAAGCGGGGAAACGCCATGGTTGCGCCGGAGGTTCCGCCAAAAACGCACGTCCGGCGGATTGTCATGTCTGATAAAAGGTTCTCCCAATTACCAATTGCGGAATTCTGTTAGCTTGCTAATCTTTGCATGTTTGAATGCCTTGCGTGGCATCGGGACCGAATTCGGCCGCTGCAGGCGGGAGTGTCTGCGGCGAAACTTCAGCGAGGGAACATGAAAGCAGCGCGCAACCTTTTTCTGAGCGCCGCCCTGGCCGCTTCCACGGCCCTGGCTGGTTGCCAGTCATCGTCCACGCCCTACGGGCATACCCGCAACCATGAGTTCGGCTGCATGGCCGGCACGGTCGGCGGCGCCATCATCGGTGGCCTGATCGGCAGCACCATCGGTTCGGGCCGCGGCTCCGTCCTGGCTACAGCGGCCGGCATCGGTGCCGGCGGCCTGATCGGCAATCGCCTTGCATGCTGATAGGAGAGATCCCCATGCGCAAGATCATCGCCGCGACTTTCACCGCTCTCCTCGTCAGCGCCGGCATGGCGTCCGCCCAGGACCTCTATGAACACCATCTCAACCACCTGGACGACAACAAGGACGGCGCCCTGACCCGGGTCGAGTACGAGGACTTCATGAACTCGGCCTTCCGGGCGCTCGACACCAACAAGGACGGCTCCCTCAGCGTCGAGGAAGCTTCCAAGGTCCTGACTCAGGAGCAGATCCGGGCCGTGGACACCAACCAGAACGGCCGCATCAGCCGCCAGGAGTTCATGCGGCAGGTGATGAAGGACTTCGACGCGGCCGACAAGGACGGTGATGGCAGCCTCCGCTGACTGGCCGTACCGTCGTCTGGCTTGCAGGAACCCGCCGTCTCCGGCGGGTTTCCCATGCCGGAGTCCGGTGTTTCCCTCCACCGGAATTTTCGCGGGGGCGATGCGCGGCGTTCCGCGCGGATCCAGCGCCCCTCATCCGCATACCTGACGCAATGACAGACAAGCGGGCATAGCGGCCGAAACGCCCAGCCGTCTCAGCTCTTCGATTCAATGGAACCGGCGGCGATGTCGGACTGGTCGCTTCTATCTCCAAGCTCTTCCATCTTCTCGAGCGTGCGCACCTGTTCCAGGTCCCGCACCCTTTCGCGGCTGGCGAAGAGCGACCACACGGCGAAGAACAGTGCCGCGATCAGCGGGCCTATCACGAAGCCGTTGATGCCCAGGAGCGAGATGCCGCCCACGGTGGACACCAGCACCACGTAGTCCGGCAGGCGCGTATCCTTGCCGACGAGCGGCGGCCGCAGCAGGTTGTCAATCAGACCGATGACGAACACGCCGACGAAGAACAGGATCGCCGCGCGCAGGTAGTCGCCGGTGAGCAGCAGATAGATGGCCACTGGTCCCCAGACCAGGAACGATCCGATCGCCGGCAGCAGCGACAGCACCGACATCAGCACGCCCCACAACAGCGCCGCCTCGACGCCGAGGAACCAGAAGGTGATGCCGCCGATCGCGCCCTGCAGGACGGCGATGATGACGTTGCCCTTCACGGTGGCCTTCACCACGGTGGCGAACTTCTTGAGCACGTAGTCCGTGTGGAAGTCGTTGAGGGGGCTTGCCCGGCGGATGATGCGGGCGATCGCCGCGCCATCCCGGAACAGGAAGAACAGCACGTAGAGCATGACGCCGAGGCTGACGAACAGCTGCGCCGTGCCCTGCCCAATGCTGACCGCGCGCGACGCGATGAACTGCGCCACCTGCGTGGCATAGGTCGTCAGCTTGTTCTGAATCTGCTCCAGACTGTCGAGCTCGAAATTGCCGAGCAGGTCGACGATGTAGCTTGGAAGCGAGCTGCGGATCCGTTCGACAGCCGCCACCAGGTCGAACTGGCTGCGGCTGATGCGCACGTAGAGAGCCGTGGCCTCCTGCGCGAGAGAGGCAAGGATCAGCGTTCCGGGGATGACGACAATGCAGAGGCAGACGGTGAGCGTCAGCGCGGCCGCGAGGTTCTTGCGTCCGTTGAGATGCACGACCAGCCATCGCTGCAGCGGATGGAACAACAGCGCCAGGATCGCCGCCCACAGCAGCGCCCCGTAGAACGGGAGCAGCAGCCAGATGAAGGCGATCGTGACGAGCACGACCATGACCATGAAGCTGTTGTCCTGAACGGTACGACTCAATTGACTGCCTCCCGGGGACGGATCCCCAAAACCCCACGCGCATGATTTATGGCACAAACTCCCCTTCGCCACTATCCTGAGCGCAAAGCGTGGTGCTGGGTGTTGACAGCAACCGTCTTGTTGCGCCGGAAGGCAACGTTCCTGCGGGCACCGCCGCCCCTCGTCCGTGGACCGGGCTTTTCCCGGAGCCGGACAAGACCAACCTTTCTGTCCGCAGTGTGACACCCGAGTCCCGGCCGTCCAGGGCCCTGCGCGCCTCCCAGCGCTTGAGGGCCATGCCTAAACCGGCGTTCGGAGACACGCCTGTATCCCGGCGGCACAGGTCTGGCCTGTGAACTTGTGCCGGGGTGGAAAAGAATGGATTTTACTCCCGGGCGCTTTATGCTATCGGAGCGCGCGTGCCCTTGTAGCTCAGCTGGTAGAGCAACCGCCTTGTAAGCGGTAGGTCGCGGGTTCGAATCCTGCCGGGGGCACCATTTCCCACCGTGTATGGCCGAACATTGCCATCCGTCAGGCGGAAACCCATTACCTTGGCATTTGCGGACCAGGTTTCCCGCTCAGTACCNGNTTTTCCGCTCAGTATCTGAGTTACGGCGTGGATTTTGTCACGGCTGTGGGCCAGTGCATCCTCACNGAAGAACANCGCCGAATGATCCACTTGCGGAAATGAATATGTTCATCACCCCGACCCATTGCGATNACTCGCCTGCAATTTCGCGATTGCTCTGGGTTTTCCGCGCTTGGCTGCACTACCCGCTATGGGCCGTGATGTTTGCAGTTTCTACAATCCCATGTGTCCACGTATTCAGCACTCCGCCTCTGCCCAAATAAACCTTTCAGGATGCTGACGGTTTCACGCGCCTGGGCAGGAGGACAACGCACCGGAACACTCTCCCCTCCCGCGGGTTGGGCGGAAAAGGGAGATACCTGATGAAGAGAATCCTTGAGACTGCCGTTCCGATCCTTCTGTTCGCCCTGGCCGCGCCGTCCGCCATCGCCCAGGAAAACAGCGGCAACAACATGTCTATCCCGGAAAGCCAGCTCAGTGCCGTTCGTGAACGTTGCGAAGAGCTTCAGGTTCAGCAGGGCGTGACGGGAAGCCAGCAGCCCGAGACTACCGAACCGGAACGCGCCACCAACCAACCGGACAGTGATGGACAGGAGGACCGCGGCGGCAGGAGCTTCGACCTGTCCGCGATCACGCTGCAGGACTGCATCGACAGCGGCATGACCGCCCAGCAACCGGCAGACTAAGAGGATCGCCCTCGCAAACTGGCTCGAACCGTCAACCGCGCACCAGGCGTTCTGCGACGAACGCCTGAACCGTGCAGGAAAGGCTGCCCCCGGCTTCCATCCGTGAACGCCGGAACAATTGACAAAGGTAATAGAGGCATCTGAAGCACCTCGTGGTTTCGGGACGTTGGAGCCTCAAGATTGCCAGCTCCATGGCAGGGCCCCATTGTGCACGGTCCCTGCAATCCACGGCAATTCATAGCGGACTGGCTCCAGGGCCCCTGTCCCCCTTTACAGGAAAGCGCTATGACCGCGCGCCCAAGCGTGGTACCAGACATGGTAACGCTTGCCGCAGGCTCCAGAACCATCCGTCGATTACGCATGAAAACGTCTCCCCTGCCCTCGACCGCTCCGACGATCGCTTTCGTGTCGGCCGACACGGACGACGCTCGCAGCGCCCTCGCCCGTCTCACCGAGATCTACGGCCAGCGACCGCCGGAAGACGCGGACGTCATTGTCGTGCTCGGCGGCGACGGCTTCATGCTGCAGACGCTGCGCGAGACCATGGGTTCGGGCAAAAGGCTCTACGGAATGAACCGCGGCACCATTGGCTTCCTCATGAACGAATATCACGAGGAAGATCTCTACCGCCGCATTGAGGAAGCGGTCCCCGAAACGATCCGTCCGCTGGAAATGCACGCCACGGACGTGAACGGCGACACGGTAAGCGCCCTGGCGATCAACGAGGTTTCGCTGTTCCGCCAGTCCTTCCAGGCGGCCAAGATCCAGATCGCCATCGACGGCAAGGTGCGGGTCGACGAGCTCATCTGCGATGGCGTGATGGTGGCGACACCGGCCGGCTCGACCGCCTACAACCTTTCAGCGCACGGGCCTATCCTGCCGCTCGACGCGCCCCTGCTCGCCCTCACGCCGGTGAGCCCCTTCCGTCCGCGGCGCTGGCGAGGCGCCTTGATTCCCAACCGCTCCACCGTTGAATTCACGGTGCTGGAACCACAGAAGCGCCCGGTCAACGCGGTAGCCGACAACCGGGAGGTCAAGTCGGTCATCACCGTGCGCGTGCATTCATCGCTCAACCACACGGCGACGCTTCTGTTCGACGCGAGCCACCCGTGGGAGGAGCGCATCGTCNCCGAACAGTTCCGCTACTGATTTTCGCGATCGGCGCCCGNAACGCATTTCTGGTATCGCCGCGGCAGGTGGATACGGAACTGTTTTTAGTCAAACTGCAACGCAGTGTTGACATTGAGCCTGCTTGGNCTTACGTCGCGCAACGGGGGTATTGCACTTTCGCCCCCGTTTGTAGGCGTATTCACGCGCAGCATTAGCACTGCAGAGAGCAAAGACGTCACTCCGTGTCAGATACAGACGTTCAGGAAATCACGCAGCAAGTTACCACCTTTGAGGAACTGGGCCTGTCGCCCAAGGTTCTTTCTGCTGTCAAGGATGCGGGATACACGACGCCCACGCCGATCCAGGCTGGCGCCATTCCGCACGTACTGGCCGGCAAGGATGTCCTCGGCATCGCCCAGACCGGAACGGGCAAGACGGCGTCGTTCGTCCTGCCGATGCTGGTGCGGCTGGAGCGTGGCCGTGCCCGCGCCCGCATGCCGCGCACGCTGATCCTCGAACCGACCCGCGAACTTGCCGCCCAGGTGGAGGAAAACTTCACCCGCTACGGCAAGAACCACCGGCTGAACATCGCCCTGCTGATCGGCGGCGTTTCGTTCGAGGACCAGGAGCGCAAGCTTGAGCGCGGGGCCGACGTGCTGATCGCCACGCCCGGCCGCCTCATCGACCATTTCGAGCGCGGCAAACTGCTGCTGACCGGCGTCGAGATCCTCGTGATCGACGAGGCGGATCGCATGCTCGACATGGGCTTCATCCCGGACATCGAGCGCATCTGCAAGCTGCTTCCGTTCACGCGGCAGACGCTGTTCTTCTCCGCGACGATGCCGCCCGAGATAACCAAGCTCACCGAGCAGTTCCTGCAGGCACCGGTCCGCATCGAAGTCGCCAAGCCCGCGACCACGAACGAGAGCATCACGCAGAAGCTCGTCAAGTCCGGCTCCAAGCCCTGGGCCAAGCGCGCGCGTCTGCGCGAGCTGATCCGCGCCGAGGGTGACGAGCTCAAGAACGCGATCATCTTCTGCAACCGCAAGACGGACGTTTCGACGCTCTTCCGTTCGCTTGTCCGCCACGAGTTCGACGCCGGCGCCCTGCATGGCGACATGGACCAGCGGTCGCGCACGACGATGCTGGAAAACTTCCGCAAGGGCAAGCTGCGCCTGCTGGTGGCTTCCGATGTCGCCGCCCGCGGCCTTGACATCCCGGACGTGAGCCATGTCTTCAACTTCGACGTGCCTGTTCACTCCGAGGACTACGTGCACCGCATCGGCCGCACGGGCCGAGGTGGCCGCACCGGCAAGGCCTTCACCATCGTCACCAAACCGGACATGAAATATGTCCAGGCCATCGAGAAGCTGATCGGCCAGCAGCTCGAATGGTATGACGGCGATCTCTCCACCCTCACCCCCGAGGATGAGGCAGAGGAGAAGCAGACCGGCAAGTCCGGCTCCCGCCGCAGGGGCAAGGATTCCCGCCAGTCGCGGCAGAAGGAGTCTCCGTCCAGGCCGGCAGAAAAGCCTGCCACGGACAAACCGGCGGAAGAAAGCGCCGCCGCGGAACCCGCCCCCGCCAGACAGGAGGGCCAGAAGGCCAGACAGCAGAAGGCCAAGGCCTCGCACGAGGCTTCAGCACCTGCAAAGGACCGCCAGCACCGCTCCGCCCAGGACCATGGCCATTCCCGGCACAGGGGTCACGAGGAGAAGGTTGTGGTCGGCTTCGGCGACTTCATTCCGGATTTCATGAAGATCCCCGGCAAGGTCTGACCGCCGGCCTTGCCTTCCAGGCGGATACGCCAAGGCCTTCCGCCTTTCTCTCTTCCCTTACATGTCGAACCGCAGGTGGAGCGCCACCTCCCCGCCCCGCGTGGTGGTGGAAACGCGGTCGGCGAACAGGCCTACGGCCACGTCGCGCAGGCCGCCGCTCATGGCGGCCTCCTCATTGCTGGTCGGGTTGAGTTCGTGGCTGGGTAGAAACAGCGGCGTACCGCGGTAGCGCAGCTCGATTTCGAGCGAATTGTCCTGCTCACGCGCGAGGATGGCCACGGGCTCCGCCATCAGCTGCCCTTCCCGCAGAAGCTCCACCACTCTTCTCTTCACATTGGCCACGCCGCGGGCAATGACCTCCTGCGTGAGNTCCCAGGCCTGGGCGTTCTTCTCCANCGTTGCCTTGAGGTCAGTGACNGCGTCCTTCGACTGGCTCCACAGGATCGTCTGCTGCCGGTCCGTGGCGATGCGGAAGATCATGAGCAGGCCGATGGCTGCCAGCAGCCCGAGCGCGAGTCCGCTGTTGGTGACGGGGCTGAGCCACGCCGGCAGACTGTTGAAGTAGCTGGTCGAGACCATCTGCACCAGCGGGAACAGGATGCCGAGGCCGACCACGAAGGTCATGCGCGTGTCGAGCGCCTTGACCGTCATGAGCTGCAGCCCGCTCGCCAGCATGATGCAGGACGTGAAAAGCAGAAGCCCGCCCGCTACCGACAGCGGCAGCTGCAGGAATATATCCGCCACCTTCGGCATGAAGGCGAGGATCACCATCACCACTGCCGTTCCGTAGGCGATGCTGCGCGAGGTGACGCCCGTGGCGATCGACACCCCGACGAGGCTCGGCCCGATGTTCATGCCCGGCGCGCCCACCATGCCGCCGAGGGCGCAGCCGAGACCGTCCGCCAGGATGCCCTTGCGGATGCTGACGAAGTCCGGACGTGTCCAGCCCGGCTCGTTGGCGCGCTGACAGGTGGTGACCACGCCGACGGTGCGGATCGCCGCAGCCATGCCGGCGGCCATGAAGGCCGGCATCAGGCTTGGGTCCCAGTGGGCGAGCGACATGTAGGAGAGACTCGGGACCGCGAACCACGGCGAAGCCGCGATGTCGCGCATCGCATCATCTCCGAACAGCGATAGCGCGAAGGCCACGGCCACGCCCGTGACCATGCCCAGAAGCGAGCAGATGAGCCGCCACACACCCTTGCCCCATACGGCGAAGCCCGCACAGACGGCGAAGGTGAGCGCGCCCGCCATCACGTTACGGGCGAACGGCGGCGTATGCTCACCGCTCACGTCGAGCACCTGCTGCAATCCGACGATACCCAGCTCGAGCGCGATGATGGTGATGATCAGCCCGCTGATCACCGGTTGCATGATGATACGCAGGTGCCTTAGGAACCACGCAATCAGGATCTCGAACAGTCCCGCGCAGACGGTCATGCAGGCCACGGCCGGCAGCCCGCCGGCCTTCGCCGCCAGGATCGAGGGGCCCAGATAGATGGCCGAAAACACCGGCGGTGCGAAGAAGCCGGAACCCACCGGCCCGCGATGGAGAGCCTGCAGCACCGTTCCTGCCGCCGAGGCCACCATGGCCATGCTGACCACGCTTCGCGCCGTGTCGGCATCTGCCTTCGCCGCATGCACGACGATGACCACCAGCACGAGATACATCGACAGAAGAAAGGCGTACTGAAGTGACAGCAGCACGAATTGAAGCGGCGGCGGTGTCCGATCAACGCCGATCGTGATGTTGGCGGATGCCATCGGCTGCTCCCCCTCAGGCTTGCGAGCCCCAGGCGGCCAGCATCAACTGGGCCACGGCCTGGAACACAACCTTCAAGAAATGCTGAGCCAGCCTAGTAAATTCGGGAAACGGAGAAAACTGCTTTTGCAGGCGGAAAAGAGTAGCGCATCAATCAGGGCGGCGTGCCACGCTCCACGCCTCATCCTGAATCCGTGGAAGGACGAGACCAGGAAAAGGCGGCCAGCCTTCCCGATACTTCGCCCCCTCGCAAGCTCAGGTGCGCGGGGCGGGACGCAAGAAGTTTGCTTGATCACTCCGCCGGATTGGCACCGGCGGCGGCACGGGCCTCTGCCAGGGCCTTGAGGTCGGCGGGCTTCAGCTCCACCGATTCGCCGCAGCCGCAGGCGGAAGACTGATTGGGATTGTTGAAGACGAATCCCGAGCGCACCCGCGTGGTCTCGAAGTCCATTTCCGTGCCGAGGAGAAACAGCGCCGCCTCGGGCGCGACATAGACATGCGCGCCATCCTTCTCGACGTGGTCGTCCTTCGGATTGGGCTCCTTCACCACATCGACCGTGTATTCCATTCCGGCACAGCCGCCCTTCTTGATGCCAAGACGGATTCCATGCGCGTTCTGCGCCTTCATGATCTGGCGCACGCGCTCCGCAGCGGCGTCGGTCATGGTGATTACCTGAAATCGGGCCATCTGCTTCTCCGTTCGCGGCGAGGTCAAGACTCGCGGAATGGGTTCCTCATGGATGTAAAATGGTCAGGCAGCGGGCAATTTGCAAGCCCGCCGGCCCTGCGCAGCTCAGTACCAGCCGACCGCGACGCGCGCTTCCTCGGACATGCGGTCCGGTGTCCACGGCGGATCGAACACCATCTTGACCTCGACATCCGCCACGCCTTCGACGGCGCCGACCGCATTCTGCACCCAGCCGGGCATCTCGCCCGCCACCGGGCAACCCGGCGCGGTGAGCGTCATTTCGATCTTCACCGTCCGGTCATCCTCGATGTCGATCCGGTAGACCAGTCCGAGCTCGTAGATGTCGGCCGGGATTTCCGGGTCGTAGACGGTCTTGAGCGCGGCGATGATATCGTCAGTCATCCGCTCCAGCTCTTCCGGCGGGATGGCGGAAACCTGCGCGCTCTTCTGCTCCGTCCCGGTTGTCGTGTTGTCATCCGTCATGGGGTCATCCGAAGAACTTGCGCGCCTCGATGAGCGCATTGGCCAGGGCGTCCACCTCGGCCCTCGTATTGTACATGGCGAAGGAGGCCCGGCATGTCGAGGTCACGCCGAAGCGCTGCAGCAACGGCTGCGCGCAATGGGTGCCCGCGCGCACCGCCACGCCGGCGCGGTCGATGATCATCGACACGTCATGGGCATGGATGCCTTCGAGNTCGAAGGANACGATGGCCCCCTTCCCNGGCGCGTGACCGAAGATGCGCAGCGAATTNATCTCCGAGAGTCTCTGGTGCGCGTAGGCGACGAGATCGGCTTCGTGCGCAACGATCTTCTCGCGGCCGATCTGCTCGATGTAGCGGAGCGATGCGGCAAGCCCGATCGCCTGCACGATCGGCGGCGTGCCAGCCTCGAACCGGTGCGGCGGCTCGTTGTAGGTGACGGTATCCACCGTGACGGTCTCGATCATCTCGCCGCCGCCCATGAACGGGCGCATCTCGTGCAACAGCTCCTCGCGGCCATACAGGAAACCGATTCCCGAAGGGCCATAGAGCTTGTGGCCGGTGCAGACGTAGAAGTCGCAGCCGAGATCCTGCACGTTGACCGGCAGGTGCACGGCTGCCTGGCTGCCGTCGACCAGCACCTTGATGCCGCGTTCATGTGCTATCCGCGCGATGTCCTTGATGGGTGTCACCGTGCCGAGCATGTTCGACATGTGCGTGATGGCGACGAGCCTGGTGCGCTCGGTCAGGCACTTCTCGAAATCCTCGAGGTGGAAGCTGCCGTCGTCATGGACCGGCACGAAGACCAGCTTCGCCCCCTGCCGCTCGCGAATGAAGTGCCACGGCACGATGTTGGAATGGTGCTCCATGATGGAGAGCACGATCTCGTCGCCCTCGCCGATGCGCGGCATGCCGTAACCATAGGCAACGAGGTTGATCGCCTCCGTCGCCGAGCGGGTGAAGACGATCTCGTTCACCGACTTCGCGCCGATGAAGGCGCGCACGGTCTCCCGCGCGTTCTCGTAGGCTTCGGTGGCAGCATTGGAGAGGAAATGCAGGCCGCGGTGCACGTTCGCATATTCCTGCGTGTAGGCATGCGTCACGGCGTCGATCATCGCCTGGGGCTTCTGGGCCGAAGCGGCGTTGTCCAGATAGACGAGCGGCTTTCCGTAAACCTGGCGTGAAAGAATCGGAAAATCGCGGCGGACCGCCTCCACGTCGTAGGAAAGGTTTTCCACTTTCAGATCCATTCGGTCTCCGCATGAATGCCAAGGCGCGGCCCCGCCGCAGACGGCGGGGCCATGCCGGTTTCGTCAGGCGTGCTCGTCGAACCAGCGCGTAAGCCTGGCTTCAAGCATGTCGATGACCCGCTCGTCCTCCAGCTCCTCGATGACTTCAGCGAGGAAAGCCTTGACCAGCAAGCCGCGCGCCGACTTCTCGTCGATGCCGCGTGCCATCAGGTAGAACAGGTGGTCCTTCTCGATCTCGGTGACCGTCGCGCCGTGGCCGCAGGCCACATCGTCGGCGAAGATCTCGAGCTCGGGCTTGGTGGAGAAGCCTGCCTCGTCCGAGAGTAGCAGCGTGTTGCAGGCCATCTTGGCGTCGGTCTTCTGCGCCGCCTGCGCCACGCGGATCATGCCCTGGAACACTCCCTGGGCCCTGCCGGTCACGATGTTGCGGATCGTCTCCGTCGAATAGGTGTCCGGCGCCAGGTGATGCAGCACCATGGTGGTGTCGGAATGCTGCTCATCGGCCATCAGGTTCGCGCCGCGCAGGCGGAACTCCGAATGCTCGCCCTCCATNCGCACGCGGACCTCCTGCCGGGCGAGCTTCGCGCCCACGTTCATGACGAACAGCGTGAGCTTNGCNCCGCCNGCGACGCTCGCCTTGAACTGGGCCAGATGATGGACGTTCTCCGGCTGGTCCTGCAGGACGATCCAGAGGATGTCCGCCCCTTCGCCGACCTCGAGCTCCGAGACGGAAGAGATCAGCGCCTGACCGTTGCCAGTCTGGCGCTCGATGAACACGGCCTTGGAACCGGCTCCTGCCTTCACCACGAAACGGCTGTGGACGTGACCGCCCGCATGCACGTTCTGCAGCTCGATCGGCTGCTCGATTTCCGCGCCCGCGTCGAGCGTGATGGACAGACCATCGGCGACGAAGGCGGCGTTGATCGCGCCGACCGTGTCGTCAGTTTCGGCGACCGCAAGGCGCTCGGCGAGTCCGCCGTCGGCGAGGCTGTCGGCGAGAGGCCGGACGGCAATGCCTTCGGCACCCTGCCCGGCCGCCGCCTTGCCACCCAGCACCGGCAGCACCAGCGAGCCATCGAGCAGCGGCTCGAGCACGCTCGCACCCGCCTCCTGCGCGAAGGCAGGGAGCTTGGAAAGAAGCCGGCGAAGGTCAGTGTAATGCCAGGATTCGACGCGGCGCGTGGGCAACCCGCGGCCGATCAGGTCGATGGCCGCCTTGCGCCTGGCCTGGACAGAGGGGTCGCCCGGGAGCGCCCCGCCATGCGAAGCGAAGGCGTCCAGCAGAAGCTCTTCGGCAGCCGTTCGCTGTATCTGGGTCTGGATGTTCATGGCTATCCCTAGGCAGCTTCACCGACGATGTCGGCGTAACCGGACTTCTCGAGCTCCTGCGCCAGCTCCTTGCCGCCGGACTTCACCACGCGGCCCTTGTAGAGCACATGGACGGTGTCCGGAACGATGTAGTCGAGCAGGCGCTGGTAGTGGGTGATGACAACGATCGCCCGATCCGGCGAACGCAGCGCATTCACGCCCTCGGCGACGATTCGCAGCGCGTCGATGTCGAGGCCGGAGTCCGTCTCGTCGAGGACACAGAGCGACGGCTCAAGCAGCTTCATCTGCAGGATCTCGGCGCGCTTCTTCTCGCCGCCCGAGAAGCCGACGTTGAGCGGGCGCTTCAGCATGTTCATGTCCATGTGAAGCTCCTCGGCCGCCTGGCGCACCCGCTTCATGAACTCGGGGATCTTGAGTTCCTCTTCGCCCCGCGCCTTGCGCTGGGCATTCATGGCCACCTTCAGGAACTCCATGGTGGCGACGCCCGGGATCTCCATCGGATACTGGAAGGCGAGGAAGATGCCGGCGCTCGCNCGNTCGGCCGGGTCCATCTCGAGGATGGANTGGCCCTTGAACAGGATGTCGCCCTCGGTGATCTCGTAGTCGTCACGGCCGGCCAGCACATAGGAGAGCGTGGACTTGCCCGAACCGTTGGGACCCATGATGGCGACCACTTCGCCGGGCTTCACGGTCAGGTTGACGCCGCGCAGGATCTCGGTGCCGTCCTCGGCAATGCGTGCGTGAAGGTTCTTGATCTCTAGCATCGTAATCTTTTCCCAAATTCCTTGCGGCGGCGCTCAGCCGACCGAGCCTTCAAGCGAAATGCTGATGAGCTTCTGAGCCTCGACGGCGAACTCCATCGGCAGCTCCTGGATGACTTCCTTGACGAAGCCGTTCACGATGAGCGCGATGGCCTCCTCTTCCGGAATGCCGCGCTGCATGACGTAGAACTTCTGGTCCTCGGAAATCTTCGAGGTGGTCGCCTCATGCTCGACCTTGGCGGATGAGTTGTTCGCCTCGATATAGGGCACCGTGTGGGCGCCGCACTCGTTGCCGATCAGCAGCGAGTCGCAGTTGGTGAAGTTGCGGGCGTTCTCCGCCTTGCGGTGGATCGACACCTGGCCGCGATAGGTGTTGTTCGACTTGCCGGCGGAAATGCCCTTGGAGATGATGCGGCTGGACGTGTTCTTGCCCAGGTGGATCATCTTGGTGCCGGAGTCGATCTGCTGGTGGCCGTTCGACACCGCGATCGAATAGAACTCGCCGCGCGAGTTGTCGCCGCGCAGGATGCAGGACGGATACTTCCAGGTGATGGCCGAGCCGGTCTCCACCTGCGTCCAGGAAATCTTCGAGTTCTTGCCGCGGCAGTCGCCGCGCTTGGTCACGAAGTTGTAGATGCCGCCCTTGCCTTCCTTGTCGCCCGGGTACCAGTTCTGGACCGTCGAGTACTTGATCTCGGCGTCGTCAAGCGCGATCAGCTCGACCACGGCGGCGTGCAGCTGGTTCTCGTCGCGCTGCGGCGCCGTGCAGCCCTCGAGGTAGGACACGTAGGCGCCCTCATCCGCGATGATCAGCGTGCGCTCAAACTGACCGGTGTTGCGCTCGTTGATGCGGAAGTAGGTGGAAAGTTCCATCGGGCAGCGCACGCCCTTCGGCACGTAGACGAACGAGCCGTCCGTGAACACCGCCGAGTTGAGCGTCGCATAGAAGTTGTCGGAGACCGGCACGACGGAGCCCAGGTACTTGCGCACCAGCTCCGGATACTCGCGGATCGCCTCGGAGATCGAGCAAAAGATCACGCCCGCCTTGGCAAGCTCCTCCTTGAAGGTGGTCACGACCGAAACGGAGTCGAACACCGCGTCAACGGCCACGCGGCCGGACGCGTAGACATTGTCCCCCGGCTCCTCGGACGGCTTGCGCACGCCGGCAAGGATTTCCTGCTCCTGGAGTGGAATGCCGAGCTTCTCGTAGGTCTTCAGCAGTTCAGGATCCACCTCGTCCAGGGACTTGGGGCCGGTAACTCCCTTCGGCGCTGCAAAGTAATGGATGTCCTGGAAATCGATCTTCGGGTACGAGACGCGGGCCCAGGTGGGCTCCTCCATCGTCAGCCAGCGCCGGTAAGCGCCCAGACGCCACTCGAGCATCCACTCCGGCTCGCCCTTCTTTGCCGAGATGAAGCGGATGATGTCCTCGTTCAGGCCCTTGGGAGCCTTGTCGCTCTCGATGAGTGTCTCGAAACCGTACTTGTACTGGTCCACGTCGAGCGTTCGGACCGTATCAATGGTTTCCTGTACTGCAGCCATCAACGTTCTCCATTATCCCGGATTCAAGGTCCGGTTATTGCAGCTTCGCCAGGGATGCCCCGTATCTAGTGTGTTACAGCGCCGAATGCACCCTGAGAAACCAAAAATATGTGTCTTTTACTCCAATTTTCGAAGTCGCGTCCATGACCGCTCACGCGGCGCTGCCCGCCGCCGTCCGGCGATGAACTTCTGCAGCGCCGTGCCGAATGCCTCCACATCCTCATCCGTGGTGTCCCGCCCGATGGAAACGCGCAGCGCACCGCCCGCATCCGCATACCCCATCGCCTTCAGCACATGGCTCGGCCCGACCTTGCCCGAAGAACAGGCCGATCCGGCCGACACGGCGATACCCGCCAGGTCAAGAGCAATCTGCGCCGTCTCCGCCTTGATGCCCGGCATCGAGAAGAACACGGTGTTGGGCAGCCGCCCCGCGCCCTCCCCGTGGATGACGGCCTGCGGGACAGCCTCGCGGATCATTCGCTCGATTCGTTCGCGGCGCACCTGCACCGCGTCAATCTCCGCCAGCCCGGTCAGCGCTTCACGCGCAGCGGCACCGAACCCGGCGATACCCGCCACATTTTCGGTACCGGCGCGATGGCTTCTCTCCTGTCCACCGCCCTTGATAAGCGGCAGCGGCATGAGCAGGTCGGACTGCCCCACCACCGCGCCGACGCCCTTCGGGCCGCCGATCTTGTGCGCGGACAGAATCAGGAAATCGGCATAACCCGCTGACATGTCGAGTAAAACGCGGCCCGCTGCCTGTACCGCGTCGAAGATCATCAGCCCGCCGGCGGCCCGCACAATCGCTGCGATCTCCCGCATTGGCTGCAGCACGCCCGTCTCGTTGTTGGCGCTGTGGATCATGACGAGCGGCAGCCCCTGGGAGGCATCGTGCGCGGCGAGAGCGCGGGAAAGCGCATCGAGGTCGATCACGCCGTCGGGGCGGACCGGCAGGACCTCCACCGCTTCCGGCGGAAAGCGGCCTCCCGCGAGCACGCAGGGGTGATCGGCGGCCGACACGTAGGCGCGCGAATAGCGCACCGGCGAGCGCCCCATCTGCCAGTTCGGGGCAAGCAGCATGTTCGCTGCTTCCGTTGCGCCCGAGGTAAAGATGACGTGCTCCGGCTTTGCGTTGACCAGCACCGCCACATCGCGCCGCGCCTGGTCCACAATGTGCCGGGCGGCCCTTCCCTCCGCATGGACGGACGACGGATTGGCGGCATCCAGCGCATCGACCATTGCCTGCCGCGCCGCGGGAAGCAGCGGCGCCGTCGCGTTATAGTCGAGATAGATGCGCCTTCTCGTCATGGTTTCTTCACTTCGCGTCTCAAGTCACAGCCGGGAGAACGCAATTCCCTTGAATTTTTTAGGCAAGCCGTCCTATCTACGCGAGTTGCCGGTGTGCGGTTCGCACAACTTTTGAACGGTTCTAAACAAGCTTCTATGGAGGCACAGGCGTTACGTCAAGTCCTGCCATGACTGTGCAGGAGGATAACCGCCCAAGCTGGAGTCACTATGCCCGAGGTCATTTTCAATGGTCCTGCCGGCCGTCTCGAAGGCCGTTATCAGCCGTCACCCGAGAAGAATGCGCCGATTGCGATCGTGCTGCATCCGCATCCTCAGTTTGGCGGCACGATGAACAATAAGATCGTCTATGATCTCTTCTACATGTTCCAGAAGAGGGGCTTCACGACGCTGCGCTTCAACTTCCGGGGCATCGGCCGCAGCCAGGGCTCCTTCGACCACGGCCATGGCGAGCTGTCCGACGCGGCGGCCGCCCTGGACTGGATCCAGTCGCTCCATCCGGATTCCAAGAGCTGCTGGGTGGCGGGCTATTCCTTCGGTGCCTGGATCGGCATGCAGCTTCTGATGCGTCGTCCGGAGATCGAGGGTTTCATTTCCGTCGCTCCGCAGCCGAACGTCTACGACTTCTCCTTCCTGGCCCCCTGCCCCTCGTCGGGCCTGATCATCCACGGCAGCGAGGACAAGGTGGCGCCGGCCCAGCACGTTCAGGCGCTGGTCGACAAGCTCCACACCCAGAAGGGCATCACGATCACCCAGAAGATCATCCAGGGCGCCAACCACTTCTTCTCGAACCATCACGACGAGCTGATCGAGGAGTGCGCTGCCTACCTGGATGCGCGCATGCGCGGTGAACTGGCGGAGACACGCCCGAAGCGGCTGCGCTGAACCTGTCCAGGTTTCACAAGACAAGCCCGGAAATCCGAAAGCCCGGCAGCCGCTGCCGGGCTTTTCTCACGTGCCCCCCCGTTACGGCGGGTCAGGCGGGCTCCGCCACCACCCCGCCGCTTGCCGCCTCGCGGCAGCCCGTGGTCGTCGGGAAGGTGAGCGGCAGCCCGACAAGAGACCGGACCGCGAGATAGGCCCAGGCTTCCGCCTCCATGGCATCCCCGTCCACCCCGACATCATCCGCGGTCACGACTTCAGAAACTGATTCAAGACCTGCAGAAAGCGATTCAGCAAGAAGCTTCATATCGCTGATAATAAAAGGGTTTTTCCGTCCGCCCCCGCAAACGATCCAGAGCCTTGGCGCTTCTTCCAGAAGCTCCACGGCCTTGAAGATCGCTTCCGCCGTGACGGCCGCGAGCGTCCGCGCCCCGTCCGCGGCGCTGAGGCCGCGCACCGGACCGAGGTCGAAATCCCTGCGGTCGAGTGACTTTGGCGCAGCCCGCATGAAGAACGGATGCGCCAGATAGTCCTCCACGGCCGGACGCACGACCTTGCCCTCGGCCGCGATCCTGCCGCCCTCGTCAAAGGATACGCCAGCCGTTTCCGCGACCCACTGGTCGATAAGCGCGTTGCCTGGCCCGGTGTCGAAGGCGACGGGATCGCCTTCGGCCGGGATATAGGTGATGTTGGAAATGCCACCGATGTTGACGAAGCAGAGCGGCAGCCTCCGGTACTGCTCGGGCAGCGATGCGGCCAGCGCCGCATGATAGACGGGAACCAGCGGCGCCCCCTGCCCGCCCTGGCGCATGTCCTCCGCCCGCATGTCATAGACAACCCGGATACCGATAGCCCGCGCCAGCGCCTCGCCATCACCGATCTGCACCGTGAGCGCCTCCTGCGGCCTGTGGAGCACCGTCTGGCCATGGAAGCCTATGACGTCGGGGCGCCAGGCCTCACCATGCTCCTCCAGAAAACGCCTGACCGCTTCCGCGTGCCACTCGGTAAGCTCCCGTTCGAGTTCGGCAAGAATGCCCGGCCGATCCCTGCGCTCCCGGATCTGACGCGCGTCATCGAGCCCCTGTTCAAGCCTGGACCGGAACGCCGCGTCATACGGGACGAACAGGAATGGCCCGCGCTCCACATGGCCCTCGCCGTCGGTGCGGATCGCCGCGATGTCGATCCCGTCCATGGAGGTGCCGCTCATCAGTCCGAGCGCCGTCATCAATGCCATCTGTCTGCTCCTGCGAAATCCTGCCGGACGAGTGCACACTCCTTTCCCGGTCCCCGGATCGCCCCCGTGCATGGCAGACCGGCGAAAAACAGCGGACCTGAGGCAGCTCTGCCGCTTGTCCCTGAGGATGGTTCAATGGTAAAGGCCGCTCGCACCCACTTTACCTCCTTGTTGTACGGGATCTGCGGAAAAATGCCCGAGTTTAAATCTGATTTCCTGCGCATTCTGTCCGAGCGCGGCTTTATCCACCAGACCTCTGATGATCGTGGCCTGGACGAGCTTTTCAGCAAGGAGACCGTCACCGCGTATATCGGCTATGACCCGACGGGGAACAGCCTGCACGTCGGTCACCTGACGCAGATCATGATGCTCTACTGGCTCCAGCAGACGGGCCACCGTCCCATCACGCTCATGGGCGGCGGCACGGGCATGATCGGCGACCCGTCCTTCAAGGACGAAGCGCGCAAGCTGCTGACGCCGGAGGTCATCAACGACAACCTCGCCAAGATGAAGCAGTCGTTCTCCCGTTACCTGCGTTTCGGTGACGGCCCGAACGACGCACTCATGGTCAACAATGCCGACTGGCTGCTCGAGCTCAAGTACATCGACTTTCTGCGCGACATTGGCCGCCATTTCTCGGTCAACCGCATGCTCTCCTTCGATTCGGTGAAGCTGCGCCTCGACCGCGAGCAGTCGCTGTCCTTCCTGGAATTCAACTACATGATCCTCCAGGCCTATGACTTCACCGTGCTGTGCCAGCGCTACGGCTGCCGCCTGCAGATGGGCGGTTCCGACCAGTGGGGAAACATCGTGAACGGCATCGACCTTGGTCACCGTCTGGGCCTGCCGCAGCTCTATGCGCTGACCTCGCCGCTGCTCACCACCGCTTCCGGCCAGAAGATGGGCAAGACGGCCTCAGGCGCCGTGTGGCTCAATCCGGACCTGTTGAGCCCCTATGACTTCTGGCAGTACTGGCGCAACACCGAGGACGCCGACGTCGGCCGCTTCCTGAAGCTCTTCACCACCCTGCCGATGGACGAGATCGCGCGCTTGGAGAAGCTGCAGGGCGCGGAGATCAATGAGGCGAAGAAGATCCTCGCCAACGAGGTCACCGCCATGGCCCACGGCCGCGAAGCGGCCGAACAGGCGGCGGAGACGGCCCGCAAGACCTTCGAGGAAGGCGCGTTGGCCGAGACGCTGCCGACCATTACCGTTCCCGCAGGGGACCTCGACGCCGGCATCGGCCTTCTCGCACTGTTCGTCCGCGCCGGCCTCGCCGCCTCCAACGGCGAGGCGCGCCGCCACGTCCAGGGCGGCGCCGTGCGCGTAAACGACTCGCAGATCCAGGACGATAAGTACACCGTCGGCGCAAAGGACGTGACCTCCGACGGCGTGATCAAGCTGTCGCTCGGCCGCAAGAAGCACGTCCTCGTCCGCCCGGAATAAGGACATTCCGCAGCAGAAACCTGAAAGGCGCCGGGGGCCTCCCCCGGCGCCTTTCTTTTCCCGAGTGTCCTGGTCTCTTTTTTGGGGGAGAATGCACAATCGACAGCTTGGCAAATCCAGGTGTCTGATCGTGGCAGAGGGTGGATCAGGCACGGCTTCGGGCAATACGGAACCGGTATCCCGCCTCGAGCAACCGGTCCGCGCCGCACTAATCAAACTCGAAGATCTGGCGGAAAATGCCCGGCGCGATGGCGGAGATCGGATTGATTTCGAGATTTGGCTGGTCGAACGGGCCGACCACGCGGAATGTGATGCCGATCAGGCCGCGGTCGCGGCCGTTGCCGAGGATCTGCCCGATCAGCGGAATCTCGCCAAAAATGCGGTTGAGCCCGTAGGCCGGCATGAAGGTGCCGGTCATGTTGGTATTGTTTTTCTCGTCGAACAGAGTGCCCTGGAACGCGAAGCCGATGGTCGGCCCGCGAATGATGCCGTTTGCCAGGTCCACCCGCTGCTTTCCCTTCGCGATGTCCGCGAAGGCCGTGCCGAACTGCACGCGCGTAACGTCGACACTCTTGCTCGGCTTGCCCGACTTTGAGCTTGCCGCCACCAGTGAGCTCAGCCGCGGTTCGTTGACGACCCAGAAATCGTTGATCTGGATGCGGCCCCTGAGGGCGTTGTCATTGAGTCCGGCCAGTTGGAGGTTTAGCTTGCCACCCTCCATGTAACGGTAGAAGTTCAGGAAGCGCAGCACCGCGCCGCCGTTTTCCGACTGCAGACGGAGCTGCCGCTGCCCGCCCTCGGTCCAGCGTGCGAAGATGACGGAGCCGAAAACCGGGGTGGCCGCCCGGATGGAGAGCCGGTCAGGACCGTTGCCGGAAGCGTATTCGGCCGTGACCTGCTCCAGGCGCACGTCGTGGAAGCCTGTCACCTGCTTGAGGCTTGCCTGCAGCTTGATCGGCGTCCCGGCGGAAGCGTCCTCGGGCTTCGTGTCCTTGCCGGTCACCAGCTTGATGACCGAGCGGGCATCGAACGAATTGCCCCGTGCGACGACGTCATAGCCGTTTCCCCTGGCCCTGATGTCCACCGACAGATCGTCGTCCCGGTTGAAGCGCACGTTGCTGAAATTGGCCTCCCGGAGCCGCCCCTGCGCCACGATCACCCGCCCGGCCAGGCCGAAGGTCTCTCCTGTCAGCCTAAAGTCGGAAAGTTCCATCTGGCCATCTGCATCCTTCAGGACGAAGCTGGCGCGCGCGGGAATGCCAGCGCCCTTCTCCCATCCGATCCAGGGAACGCTGAGCTTCGCCCTGAGGAGGTTCACCTCAATGCGGCGGTCCTTGCCACTGCCCTGCTCGAAGCTCACCTCCATCGGCCCGGAAACCAGCTGGCCGAGCCCGGGAAACATCTTGCCGCGGGCTTCGTCATTCACTTCCATTTCGATGTGGCGCTTGCGACCATCCCGGACCCCTCCGAGCGGTTCAACCAGCTCCACTTTCGCAACGAGGCCATTGAGTTCGGCGTTCGCGGAAATCCGCGCGCTGGTGCGGTCGATCTCCATCGTGCCCGTGGCGTTGCGTATGATCTGTCCGTCGACGGGTTTGGCAATGGAAAGCTGCTCGTAGCTGAGTTCCGCAGCCCAGCCCAGCCGTTCCCGCGGAACGCCCTCGCTAAGCGGAATGTCCGCGCGGACATGACCCGAAACCCGGCCCGACAGGTCCTCCGGCTTGAGGTCGAGAAAAGACGCATTGATCGGAGGCAGGGACGCGAATTCCGCCACCGCCTGCGCATCGCCGGAAATGTCGATTGCGAGCTTGCCGATGCGCGGGCGCAGGTGGGTGGCGGCGATTTCCATGACGCCGCCTCCGGTGTGCACCACGCGGCCACTGGGAAGATAGGCAGCGCCCTTGGTGAGGCCGACCAGCACGTCAGTTCCCTCGATGTCCACCCAGCCGTCGCTGTCGCGCACGGCGGGCAGGTCTCCGACGAGATCGAAGCGCGCGCCGTAGATGTTGAACTGTCCGTTGAACTCATCCTTCGAAAGCGGCACGCCGTTGGCGAGCCGTCCGGGCGCCACGCTGTAGCGCAGGTGGCTGTCCCGCAGCATTCCCCCGAACAGATTGTCCATCACCCAGCGGCGTGTTCCCGGCGCGGCAAACCACGGCCACAGCTGCTTTGCTTCCGCGGTGGGAAGCTGGTCGACCCTGAGATCGAGCGAGATGCCCGGCGCCTGCCCGGACTTCAGGACCAGGCCGCCGGAAAGCGAAACACCGCCATTGTCCGTTACCACCTCCAGTTGTTCGGCGGTCAGAGTCGTCTGAGAGATGTCGAAAATGCCGGTAAAGCGCGAGGCGAACCGCAGCGGCTCTTCGGTGGAATCGCGAGGCGCAAGCAGCGAATTGCGGGACAGGAAGTCGAAGCGGTACGTGTCCGGCCGTCCCGTCTCGGGTCTCACCGTCCCCCCGAAGGTAACGAGGCTTCGCCCGATGGAGACGGAGGAGTCGNCNATCGAGAACGCGTCCTCCTCGCGGTGCATGCGGATCCGCAGCGCGGCNGCCTTTAGATCCAGCTCTTCCTTCTGCAGNATCAGGNCGAAGTCCCCGAGCTTCAGATCCGCGAGCAGCCAGGCTCCATTGGGATCGGTTTCCGTTCCCTGCAGCGTCGCGTCGACGCGCCCGAACTGCCGCAGCACGCCGCCCATGTCGTTCCGCGGCAGACGGCCAACACCGTCAACCGCGACGCGCACCGCTAGCTCGCTCACAAGCCCCGTGTCCGGTTCGCGTTCAGCCTCGCCGTCAAGGGCAAGATCCTGGCCGGCGATCTGCAGTGCTCCCTCGACATGCAGCCGCCGTTCGCCCGACACCCTGAAGTCGAGCCTTTCGAGCCGCAGGAGCGGTTCATCGTTCTCGCCCAGCAGGGCGACATTCTGAAATCGGAAGCGCGAGATGCCCGTCCCGAGCATGGACGCAAAAAGGGTTCGCACCGCATCGAAGACGGCCGTCTCCGCTTCGGTCGCCGTGAACACGGTTTTCGGCTCGCCGCTTCCGAACAGCGGCTGCAACGTGGCGGCCGACAGATCCGCGTCCGCCAGCATCACCTGGCTGAGTTCGACCCGCCCGAACAGGAGCGGCAATGCGCGGATGCCGAATCGGAGCGTCCCGGCGCGCGCAATGAAGGCGCCGTCATCTTCAAGCGCGATGCGTGCGTTTTGCACCTCGAGTGCAAAGAGGCTTGTGGTTCCCGGCCGCAGCTCCAGCCTTCCAAGCTGCACATCCACATCCTCGCCGACCATGCGCGTGAGCGCGAGCTCGGCCTGCTGGCGCAGCCGCTCGTTTCCGATCGCATCGACGCCGACAACATAGATGACCAGGGCCGCCGCAATGAGAAGCAGGAACAGCCCTGCGAGGGCAAGGGACAGACGCCTCATCCAGCGCCGCCTGCGCCGTTGTCCCGCCCGCTCCCGGGCCGTCTGCGCGGGATTGTCGCCTGGAGGATCCAACGGCCGCGACGTCGCTTCTTCACTGTCGAAGCGAAGATCGTCCTGTCCGATAGCAACCTTTTCGTTTCGCGCGGCCGTCAATGCCTCATCCACATTGATTGGACGAATCCTCCGGAAGATTATAGCTATGGGTATCCCCGAACGACAAAAGCAAAAGTTTGGCGAACGGGGCATTCGCCCGCCCTATTTCAACAAAGGAAGGTGAGAAGATGGCAGTGCCTGAACCAGGCTCTTTCGCCCCGGATTTTGAGCTGCCGAAGGATGGCGGTGGAACCGTCCGTCTGTCCAGCCTGCGCGGCAGACCCGTGGTGCTTTACTTCTACCCCAAGGATGACACCTCCGGCTGCACCACCGAGGCGCTGGATTTCACCGCGCGCAAATCCGATTTCGACGCGCTCGGCGCGGTCATCCTCGGCGTTTCCCCGGATTCCGTGAAGAAGCACGACAAGTTCAAGGCAAAGCACGGCCTCACCATCGACCTGTTGTCCGACGAGGAGAAGCAGGTGGTGCAGCAGTATGGCCTGTGGATCGAGAAGAGCCTTTACGGCCGCAAGTACATGGGCGTCGAGCGCAGCACCTTCCTCATCGACCCGGAAGGGAAGATCGTGACTTCCTGGATCAAGGTGAAGATTCCCGGCCACGTCGACGCGGTCCTGGAGGCTCTGAAAAAGCTTCTCCAGTCGGTCGCATAGGAATTATTAACCATAATCCATTGTAATGCGGCCTTCTGACCACTTGATGGTTTCGGCCGTGAGCAACGCCCGCAGTAAGCAGAACCGCAGCGCCAAGCCACCTTTCCTGATCATCCTCGCCCGGGGTGAAAAGATCCGTCACATAACCCTGAAACCCCGTCAGGTCCGCTGGCTTTCGGCCCTTGTGGTTCTGGGCATGCTCGGTAATCTGGGCGCAGCGAGTTATCTCATCCTGCGCGACGACATTCTATCCACGCTGCGAGCGCCGCGACTGTACCAGTANGAGGACAAGATCGCGGAGCTCCGCGGCCGCATGCTCGAGCTCGGCACGCAAACCACGCTGGAACAATCCGACGTCCATGAAAAGGTGCGCGAGCTTCTTGAACGCCAGCAGCTGATCGCCGAACGACAGGACCGGCTGGAGCCCCTGTTTGACCGCAAACGCCGCCCCGCCGCGCAGCCGGCCAGGCAAACCGTGCCCATTCCGCGCCCGCGTCCGTCGACCCGGACAGCGCAGGTGCCGGCCGAGCCCAAGGATCCTCCGATCAACGCTTCTGCCTTCGCCCCGGAGATGCGGCCGCAGATCCAATGGCCACTGCGGATGGATGTCCCAGCCATTCCGGAAGAGCCTGATGGCAAGGATGGGCTTCCGGACTCCCCGGTCAACGCCCTGAAGCATTCCCTGCTTGAGGCCGAGCAGAAGCAGCTCGCCCAGATCGACACCCTCACCCGCCACGTCTACCAGACCGCCGAGACGCTGGAGGAACTCCTGGAGTCCATCGGCATTGCGCCCGCCACGCCCGCTGGCGGCCCCCTCACCGTGACGACAGGACTGACGCCGTTCGAGTACCAGTTGCAGGAGCTGGACGAAGCCCTCGCAAACCTGGACCGGTTGCGGGTCTTCGCCGGAAGCATCCCGCTCATCAATCCCCTCCCCGGAGCCAGGGTCACAAGCAGGTTCGGCAAACGGAAGGACCCCTTTCACAAGCAGGTGGCATTTCATTCGGGCGTCGACTTTCGCGCCAAGCGCGGCGACCTCGTGCGGGCGGCCAATGGCGGCCGCGTCATCAAGGCAGGCTGGCACGGCGGTTATGGACGGATGGTGGAGATCGACCACGGCAGCGGCATCACCACGCGCTACGCCCATCTGCAGGAAATACTTGTCAGCGAGGGAGAGACGGTGCCCGCCGCGGCTCCCATCGGCCATGCGGGCAACAGCGGGCGCTCGACCGGACCGCACCTTCATTACGAGATCCGCCGCAACGGCGAACCGCTCAATCCGATGCAGTTCATCCAGGTCGGCCGGCAGCTGGCGCAACTTCTATACTGAAGCGGCTCCCGGAACAGGGTGCCGAAACAAGAAAGCCGCCGGCATGACCGGCGGCTTTTCGATGACAATCACCTGAGGAAGATCAGGCTTCGCCTTCCTTTTCCTCGGACTTCTCTTCAGCCTTCTTCGAGGACTTCTTCTTGGCCGGAGCCTTCTTGGCAGGCTTCTCCTTGGCCTCGGCCGGCTTGGCCTCTTCTTCCTCGTCGTCGGCGAGCAGCTCCTCGCGGGTCACCTTGTTGTCGGTGACATTGACCTTCGTGAGCAGGTGGTCGACCACCTTCTCCTCATAGATCGGCGCGCGGATGCCGGCGAGCGCCTGCGGGTTCTGGCGGTAGAACTCGAAGACCTGCTGCTGCTGGTCGGCCGGGAAACGGCGGATCGTGTCGAACAGGGCGCGCTGCAGCTCGTCCTCGGAAACCTGCACGCCAGCCTCTTCGCCGATCTGCGCGAGCACGAGGCCCAGGCGCACGCGGCGCTCGGCCAGTCGCTGGTACTCCTCGCGGGCAGCCTCTTCGGTCGTGTCCTCGTCCTCGAAGGTACGGCCGGCCTGCTCCAGCTCGCGGGTGACCTGCGTCCAGATGTTGTTGAACTCGGCCTCGATCAGCTTGGACGGCGCCTCGAACTTGTAGGCCTCATCCAGCGCGTCGAGCAACTGGCGCTTGGCCTTCTGGCGGGTGACCGAACCGAACTGGCTCTCGAGCTGGCCGCGGACGATCTCGCGCAGCTTCTCGGCGGACTCGAGACCGAGCTTTTCGGCGAGCGCGTCGTTGATCTCGATCTCGTCGCCGGAGGCGACCTTCTTCACCGTGATGTCGAACTCGGCTTCCTTGCCGGCGAGGTGTGCCGCCGCATAGTTGTCCGGGAACTTGATCTTGAAGGTTTTCTTGTCGCCGGCCTTGAGGCCGATGAGTTCTTCTTCGAAGCCCGGGATGAACTGGCCGAAGCCGATCACCACATCGGAATCCTCGGCGGAACCGCCCTCGAACGGCTCGCCGTCGAGCTTGCCGACGTAGTCGATGGTGACCTTGTCGCCCTTCTCTGCCTTGCCGTCCTTTTCGCTGTAGGTCCGGGTGGACTCGGCGATGCGCTTGATCTGCTCGTCGACCTCCTCGTCGGTCACATCATAGACCGGACGGGTGATCTTGATCTCCGAGAAGTCCTTGAGCTCGATGGTCGGGATAACCTCGTAGGACAGCGAAAACTCGAAGTCGGCGGCGCCGGACAGGATCTTTTCGGCTTCCTTCTCGTCCTCGGTCATCTTGACCTCGGGCTGCATGGCCGCCTTCTCACCGCGCTCGCTGATGATGTTGCGCGAGGTCTCCGTCAGGATCTCGTTGACGATCTCGGCCATCATCGACTTGCCGTACACGCGGCGCAGATGCTGCACCGGCACCTTGCCCGGGCGGAAGCCCTTCAGGCGAACTTTCGTGGCAGCATCCTGCAACCGCTCCATCAGGCGGTTTTCCAAATCCTGAGCGGGCACGATCACCTTGATCTCGCGCTTCAGGCCGGAATTGAGAATTTCGCTTACCTGCATCAATCAAACCTTTTTGTGTTTCATGCGCCGCTCTTAACGGCTTTTTCCAGACCGTCCAGCCTTGCCGAAGATTGAGGGCGGCTCCATGCGGTTAGAGGGACCGAATCCCCGCGGCTTTTACCGCTGGAACGAAAATCCGATACTACCTATCCGCTTCCCTCTGCCTTGCAAAGGGTTTCGCCACTCCTTCCAAAACCTGTGACGGGTCCCCTGCGAGGAAGCGGTTACCCGTCCGAACACGAGTTGTGTCGTTAAATGAGACCTTGCAAACACGCAAGACTTATCTTAGGGACGGGGCCGTTGCGGGTGTGGCGAAATTGGCAGACGCACCAGATTTAGGTTCTGGCGCCGAGAGGCGTGGGGGTTCAAGTCCCTCCACCCGCACCACCGCCGACCGTTCCGCTGCCGGGCGTGCAGCGCACGCGTCTTCCCGGCGGAGACAAATTCCGACGCGCACANCCGGCGGTCAAAAACTTCGGAAAAATCAATTTCTTAGTCTACGGCTTTCGTGCTCGCCGGCGCCATGCNCCAGATCAATANTGCAATGCACAATACGCATTACTGCTATGCAGCATTCGCGCTTCAAAAATAGGCAGGCCCTGACTATTTGAGAGGCAACAAGATTGATGATCGATTTTCCAAGCGAGCGAGCACGACGATGAACCTGATCCAGAACTTCCGCAACTGGCGCCGTTACCGCGAGACGATGAACGAGCTGAGCCGTCTGTCCAACCGCGAGCTGGCAGACCTCGGAATTTCCCGCAGCGAGATTCCTTACGTCGCCCGTAAGTCCTCGTTCTAAGAAAGAATTCCCAGATTTCGTCGGATAATCCNCCTCCTCCTCCCAGGTCCGACGAATAAGACCGGCATCTTCCTCCTCCTCCTCCCANAATTGCCGGTCCACTTAACAACACTCGCTGGCCCCTCCCCCAGCGAGTGTTGTTTTTTTGTGCGTTTGCGAGAATGCCTATTCGTTGAGCACCGCACCAAATGCTCCCGGGCGCAACGTTGGCGTTGCATTCTTTTCGGCTTCCCCCTATTTCCACCCCATGACACACAAACCGATCCACGTCATTGGCGGCGGCCTCGCCGGTTCCGAGGCAGCCTGGCAGATTGCCAGCGCTGGCGTTCCCGTCATTCTGCATGAGATGCGTCCCGTGCGCGGGACCGAAGCCCACAAGACCGACCGGCTGGCGGAGCTCGTCTGCTCCAACTCCTTCCGGTCCGACGATGCCACGAGCAATGCGGTCGGCGTCCTGCATGCCGAGATGCGCATGGCGGGTTCGCTCATCATGCGCTCGGGTGACGCCAACCAGGTTCCGGCCGGCGGCGCGCTTGCCGTGGACCGCGAAGGGTTCTCCGAGGCCGTCACGCGGGCGCTGGAGGAGCATCCGCTGATCACGATCGTGCGCGAGGAGGTCACGGGCCTGCCGCCTGCGAACTGGGACATCGCGATCATTGCCACCGGCCCCCTCACCGCTCCGTCGCTCGCCGAGGCGATTCGGAAGGAAACCGGCGAGGAGTCGCTTGCCTTCTTCGATGCGATCGCGCCGATCGTCCACTTCGACACGATCGACATGAACGTCTGCTGGTTCCAGTCGCGTTACGACAAGGTCGGCCCTGGCGGTACCGGCAAGGACTACATCAACTGCCCCATGACCAAGGAGCAGTATGACGCCTTCGTCCAGGCGCTTCTCGAAGGCGAGAAGACCGCCTTCCGTGAATGGGAGGGTACGCCCTATTTCGACGGCTGCCTGCCCATCGAGGTCATGGCCGAGCGCGGACCGGAGACGCTGCGTCACGGCCCCATGAAGCCCATGGGCCTCACCAACGCGCACAATCCGTCGGTCAAGCCTTACGCGGTGGTCCAGCTGCGCCAGGACAATGCGCTGGGCACGCTCTACAACATGGTCGGCTTCCAGACGAAGCTGAAATACGCCGAGCAGGTACGCATCTTCCGCATGATCCCGGGCCTGGAGAACGCGGAGTTCGCGCGTCTTGGCGGCCTGCACCGCAACACCTACATCAACTCGCCCGCGCTGCTCGACGGCACGTTGCAGCTCAAGTCCCGACCCGGCCTGCGCTTCGCCGGCCAGATCACCGGCTGCGAGGGCTATGTGGAGAGCGCCGCGATGGGCCTCGTCGCCGGCCGCTTCGCCGCCGCCCAGCGTCTGGGCAAGCCGGTCGTGCCGCCGCCGCCCACAACCGCCTTCGGGGCGCTCATCAACCACATCACCGGCGGCCACATCCTCACTGATGAGGAGCCGGGCAAGCGCTCGTTCCAGCCGATGAACATCAATTTCGGCCTCTTCCCGCCCGTGGAGCTGCCCAGGACGGAAGGGAAGCGTCTGCGCGGCAAGGAAAAGACAGCCGCCAAGAAGCAGGCCATGGCCGCCCGCGCCCTTGCGGACTGCCGCGCCTGGCTCGACCGCATTGAGACCCTCGCCGCTGCCGAATGATCGGCGGGGCCTCCGGTCATCTGCACCCGTTTCCAATCTTTATCGCGAGAGCAAGCCAGCTGCGCATGGGGCCCACGTCCTGCAATTGGCCGGACGGGCGAATTGAACCCAGTTCCTCGAAGGGCCTTGCATCGCCCTCACTGCGGCCGGTTCTTCCAGACCCCTACCAGCCACGCAGGGCGTGGCGCAGCATGATCCATTGCCTGCGGATCGGCGAGATGTTGACGATCTGGTCGATCGCTGCCGTCCCGTCCGCCTCCAGCCGGTCGAGATAGGCCCCGGCAAGCGCCACCGGCAGGAACGCAGGCCGCAGGCTTGAAGGCAGTTTCCGCGCATGGCTGCGGAAGGCGGCGAAATGATCCCGCCCGAGCGCGACCATGGCCGCGACGGCCCGGGCAATTCCCTCCCGGTCCCTTCCCTCGACGATGGCCTGCGGCGTTACGCCGACCGAGTTCAGGAGGTCGGCGGGCATGTAGCATTGCCCGCGGGCGCGGTGGATCGGCAGCGACCGCAGAAGACCCGCGATCGCCTGTGCGCAACCGCCATGGCCCGCCGCGTCCGCCGCCCCGCGCGCCGCGTCCCGGTCAAGCACCAGCGCCGACAGCTGGAGGAGCGCCGAGGCCGTCTCGCCGCAATAGCCCTCGAGGTCGGTTCGGCTCGGCATCGGATCGTCATAGAGGTCGAAGATCCGCGCCTCCAGCATGTCGAGAAGCGGCTGCACCGGAAGATCGTGCGTACGGACGGTGGTGAGCAGCGCTGTTGCCACCGGACTGCCGCCCGCCTGTTCGGGCGAGCCGGACTCGAGCACATCACGCCACCACTGCAGGCGGATTTCACCCGGCAGTGGCTGCGATACGCGTTCGCGCACCGAGGCAATTTCCACGTTGAAGGCGTAAAGGGAAAGCAACGCCGCGCGCTTGTCTTGCGGCGCGTAAAGGGTGGCGAGATACCGGTCGGCATCGGCCTGCCGTACCAGCGCCTCAGTCTCGGCTGTCAGAAAGGTTTCACTCAACGGCAATCAACGCAGCCGCGACCGCGCGGTCCTCCTCCAGGAGAACGTTGTAGGTCCGCACTGCGGCTCCCGTCGACATCACTTCAACGCTCACGCCGGCCTCCCGCAATCTGGCCTTGAGAGTGGGAGGCAACGGCTGAAGCCGGTCGCCGGTTCCGACCAGCAGGATCTGGATCTCGGCCGCCTCGTCGAAAACGCGCTGGAACGCCACCTCGTCCAGCTCGGCATGGCTCACCGGCGCCCAACCGTGGATGCCCGACGGCACGCAGAGCAGCGAGCCGCGGTGGGACATTTCGGCGAAGCGGAATCCTCCGTTGCCGTAGGCGTCGATGGGAGCGCGGCCCGGAAAATGGGCCGCGCGAATTTCGATACCCTTTGCCATCAGCTTGCCGAAGCCTGTTTGGCCTCCGTCTTGAGATCCCTCGCCTCTCCCGCGCGGATCTCCTCTTCAGAGATGAGCTGCCCCTTGGTGGGCCGCAGGTTGAAGAAGATGAGCGCGGGTGCGGAGATGAAGATCGACGACAGTGTGCCGATCACGATGCCGAAGATCATGGACGCCACGAAGGAGCGTATCACCTCGCCGCCGAAGAAGTACAGGGCAAGCAGGGCAAGCAGGGTCGTGACGGAGGTCATCACCGTGCGGGCAAGCATCTCGTTGTCAGAGAGGTCGAGCAGTTGCCCGAGCGGCATCTTCTTGAAGCGGCGCAGGTTCTCGCGGACCCGGTCGTAGATGACCACCGTGTCATTGAGCGAGTAGCCGACGATGGTCAGCATCGCCGCCACGGTCGTGAGGTCCACCTGGATCTGCGTCACCACGAGGAAACCAAGCGTCAAGCAGACGTCGTTGATGGTGGACATGATCGCGCCGATGGCGAACTGCCACTCGAACCGCACCCAGACGTAGATCATGATGCCGGCCATCGCCACCAGCACGCCGATGATGGCCGACCACATAAGCTCGTTTGAGACCGTCGGGCCCACGACCTCGGTTCGGCGGATGTCATAATCGGACGAGAGTATCTGCTGCGCCTGGGCAACCATGGCGTTGCCCGTCGCCTCGTCCTCAGCCGCGCCAAGACGGATCAGCGCGTCGGAAGCTTCGCCGAAGCCCTGCACCTGCACCTCGCGGATGCCGGCTTCCAGAAGCTTCTGGCGGATCTCGCCCGTGTCGGCCGTGCCATCCTTCGCGCGCACCTCGATCAGCGTGCCGCCGGTGAAGTCGATGCCGAAGTTCGGCTTGACCGTGAACAGCAGCGCGATGGAGGCGACGCTGAGCAGCACTGACAACGCGAACACCTGCAGGCGCACCTTCATGAAGGGGATGCGCGTCACCTCGGGCACCAGGCGGAAGAAGCCCTTCGGCACCTCGGTAGGCTTGCTGCGCCGCAGCCAGAAGGCCACCACCCAGCGGGTGAAGGTGAAGGCAGTGAACAGCGTCGTGCCGATGCCGATGGCAAGCGTGACGGCGAAGCCCTTCACCGGGCCGGTACCGACCAGGAACAGCACCAGTGCGGCGATGAGGGTCGTCAGGTTCGAGTCGACGATGGTGGCAAGTGCGCGCTCGAAGCCCGCGTCAAACGACTTCAGCACGGAGCGCCCGAGCCGCCGCTCCTCGCGGATGCGTTCATAGATGAGCACGTTCGAGTCCACGGCCATGCCGACGGTGAGCACGATACCCGCGATACCGGGCAATGTGAGCGTTGCCCCAAGGATGGACAGGATCGCGATGATCATCACCACGTTGAGGATCAACGCGACGTCGGCGATGACGCCGAGGAACCCGTAGGCAAGGATCATGAAGACGATCACGAGGACCGAACCGATGATGGACGCCATGATGCCGGCGTCGATCGAATCCTGGCCGAGGCCGGGGCCGACGGTGCGCTCTTCCACCACGGTCAGCGTGGCGGGCAGCGCGCCCGCGCGCAGCAGCACGGCGAGGTCGTTCGCGCTCTGAACGGTGAAGTTGCCGGAGATCTGGCCAGAGCCGCCGAGGATCGGCTCGCGGATCTGCGGCGCCGAGATCACCTTGCCGTCGAGCACGATGGCGAACAGCCGGCCGACATTCTCCTGGGTGGCCTGGCCGAAGCGGGTGGCGCCGCGCGTATCAAAGCGGAAGGAAACGATCGGCTCGTTGGTCCGCTGGTCGAAGCCCGGCTGCGCGTCCACCAGGTTTTCGCCCGACACGATCACGCGGTCCTCGATGACATAGGGGACCGGCGGGTTGTCGATGGAATACATCAGCGTGGTGCCGGCGGGCGCACGGCCGCCATTGGCGATGACCTCCTGCGGCGACACGGACATGTCGACCATCTGGAAGGTCAGCTTCGCCGTCTGCCCGAGTATGTCCTTGAGGCGTTGCGGGTCCTCGAGGCCCGGCACCTGCACCAGCACCCGGTCGAGGCCCTGCCGCTGGATGATCGGCTCGGTCGTGCCAAGCTCGTTCACGCGTCGGCCGATCACCTCGATGGACTGGGTCACGGCGTTGGAAAGCCGGTAGTCGAGGCCCTCGTCCGTCATGGCGATCCGGAAAAGGCCCGGCTCCTGCTCGGTCACGCTGAACTCGCGGACGGAGCCCGTGCCGAACAGGCCGGACGAGATGGGCTGCTCGAGCTCGGCAAGCGCCGTGCGAGCAGCCTCGCGCTGGGCTTCGTCGCGCACCCTGACCTGAACGGCATTGCCGGACAGCGCCAGGCCCGTGTAGCCGACCTTGGCATCGCGCAGGATGCGGCGTACGTCATCGCGTGCCGCCGTCAGCCGCTCGTGGATGAGGTCGTTCCGGTCGACCTGCAGCAGGATATGCGATCCGCCCTGCAGGTCGAGGCCGAGTGTCATGGGGCGCGATGGCGCCCAGCTCGGCATGGATGACAGCCATGACTGGGGAAGAACGTTTGGCGCAGCGTAGAGGACGCTGAGTGCGACCGCCAGCCAAATAAGGATCGTCTGCCAGCGTTTGAAGTATAACATGCAGTGTATTCCTTTGCGGGCCAGGCTATGCCACCCCAGTCACGAGCTTCGTATGTATTGGCCTACTTCTTCGCGGCTTCCGCAGCGACCGGTTCGCCCTTGGTGCGGACATCCGCCAGCATTGCGCGCACGGCCACGACCTTCACGCCATTTCCAAGGTCGATCTCGACCTCGCCGTCGCTGATCACCTTGGTCACCTTGCCGACCAGGCCGCCGCCCGTCACAACCGTGTCACCGCGGCGGATGTTGGCGAGCATCTCGGCCCGCTTCTTCATCTGCTGCCGCTGCGGACGGATGATAAGGAAATACATGACGGCGAAAATGAGGATGAACGGCAGGATGCTCATGAAAACATCCGGTGCCCCACCCGTCGCGGCTTGTGCATAGGCTGGCGTTACAAACATCAAGAAACTCCCGAAATGGTCGCCGGGACGCGCGTCCCGTACGTTCTGAAGGTTGCGCGGAATATAAACATTCGGCTCGCCCATGCAACATTGCCGTCCCGCAGGCTGCCTTCAGCGCACAGGCGAAGCTTGCCTCATCCAGATTGCGGGAGTAAACAGGAACCGTACCGTACGGTACTGTTCGCACTGCATGGGGAACATGATGGCTGACACCGCAATCGAAACGCTGAACCGCAAGCTCGACAGTCTCCTTGAGCTCATTGGCCGCATGGTGCCGCAGCCTGCGCCCGCGCCGGACTTCGACGCAGCGGACTGCTTTGTCTGGCAGGCCGACACCGGCACGCTCCAGCCTGTCCCCCATGTGAACCGCGTGGATATCAGCCTGATTACCGGCGTGGACCGCGTTCGCGATATCCTGCTCGACAACACCCGCCGCTTCGCCGAATCCCTGCCGGCCAACAACGTGCTTCTGTGGGGCGCGCGCGGCATGGGCAAGTCGTCACTGGTGAAGGCCGCTCACGCGGAAGTGAACCGTACCCGCGGCGCCGACACCCCTCCCCTCAAGCTGGTGGAGATCCATCGCGAGGATATCGACACCCTTCCGAAGCTGATGGGGCTGCTCAAGACTGCGCCCTATCGCTTCATCCTCTTCTGCGACGACCTCTCTTTCGATCATGACGACACCTCCTACAAGTCCCTGAAGGCGGTGCTGGAAGGTGGCGTTGAGGGCCGTCCGGACAACGTGATCTTCTACGCAACGTCGAACCGCCGCCATCTCCTGCCGCGCGACATGATGGAGAATGAACGTTCCACCGCCATCAATCCTTCCGAGGCGGTGGAGGAGAAGGTCTCCCTGTCGGACCGTTTCGGCCTCTGGCTTGGCTTCCACAAATGCTCCCAGGATGAATACCTGCAGATGGTGGAAGGCTACGTCCGCTATCACGGGCTCAAGATCGATCCGGAGACGCTGCGGGCCGAGGCACTGGAATGGGCCACCACCCGCGGCAGCCGCTCGGGCCGCGTCGCCTGGCAGTTCATCCAGGACCTCGCCGGCAGGCTGGGACAGAAGCTGAAGGCTTGAAGCAGTCACCAAGGCCCGATTTCATGAAACCCCGCTCCGGCGGGGTTTCTTCTTTCAGGGACGCATCACCATCCGTGAATCCTTCGCCTTGATCATCCGCCACAGCAATAGAACCATTGCGAAAGGCTTGCAGTTGGTGATCAGGGAGGGGTAGCTGCCTTACCCACTCAATCTTTTTCACGCCTTTCGCAATTGAGCACTGGGCGCACTGCAAAAGCAAAGGGAGCAGCTTGCGCTGCTCCCCTGCCCGTTGCCTGAGAATGCCGGTCAGTTGAGATAGGTCATCGGATTGACCGGGCTCGTGCCCCTGCGCACCTCGAAGTGCAGCTTCGGGCGGTCGGCGTCGCCTGTCATGCCGGAGAGCGCAATCTCCTGCCCGCGCTTGACCGTGTCACCGCGCTTCACCTTGAGTTGCGAGGCATGACCGTAGACCGTGACGAGACCGTCCTCGTGACGGATGAGCACCGTATTTCCGAAGCCCTTGAGGCCGTCGCCGGCGTAAATCACCGTGCCCGCCTCGGCGGCGCGGATGGAGGTGCCTTCCGGCACGGCGATGTCGATGCCGTCGTTGCTCTTGCCGCCGGAGCTCTTGCCGAACTGGGAGATCACGCGGCCCTGCACCGGCCAGCGCAGCTTGCCGCCGCCGGTCTCCTCCGGCGAGATCGCGGCCATCTGCTGGGTCTCGCCCGACGAGGAGGCGGACTGGGCGCTCGAAGTGGCCTGTCCGGAAGACGGGGATGACGCGGTCGCCGGTGGCGTGTAGGTGGCGACGGTCGCCGGTTTCTGCACCTGCGCAGGTTTCGGCGCCTCAACGGGAGCGGCGACCGTGACGGGCTTCTCCTGCTTTGCGGGAGCGGCAGCCGGCGTCGGCGCCGGATTGGCGGCGACCTTGGCGGCCTGCGTGTTGCCGCCGGGGATCACCAGGCGCTGGCCGACCCGGATCGAATCGGGGCTCGAGAGATTGTTTGCCGACTGGATGGCCGCAGCGCTCGCGCCGGTCTTGCGGGCGATTCCGTAGAGCGTGTCACCCGGCTCGACCGTATAGGTGCCGCCCGCCTGGGCTGCCGGACGGTTCGCCGGTGCGGGGGCTGCCGGCGCGAAAACCGGAGGAGGCGTGACGTTGCTTGTGGCGGCCGCGACCTGCTGAGGCGCGACTGGCTGCGGAGCCGTTGCGACGGCGCCGCCAGGGTTCTGCGGAGGCGGCAGCGGCGGCGATGAAATCGGCGAGGAATAGACGGGCGAGACGGGTGCGGCCGCGACAGGCGCTGCAGGTGCCGGCGGAGGAAGCTGGCTGTACTGGGGCGCCGTCTCCACGGTGCCATAGCCGCCACCCACGGGAACCTGCGGACGGATGACCCGCTCGTTGGAATAGGAGTTCGTCGAGCTGGTCGTGAGGCCGTCGGTCAGTCCGTCCATCCCGCGGCTGCAGCCCACGGCCGCGCCACAGAGAACAACGACGGCAACGCCCCGCGCCAACCCAATTTTGAACTGTGCCGAGATACTAGAACGCATGACCAACCCGCACTCGTCCCGCTTGATTACGTTTGATAATGAAAACGCATTAAAGTTACCGTGCGGTTAAGGCATCAGAACTTGCGGTAACGATACGGGTAACGACCTGTGTGGAATCATCCACTTGCCCGTTCACGTGGGCGATTTGGCCGCTGCTGAGCTGAAATGAAAAGAAGGCAGAAGCCTGCGCCACGCCCGCCTACAGGGCCAGCGGCAGACCCTTGGCAAGCGGTTGCATTCGCACCGGCATCAGGTCTGTGCGCTCGAACCGGCTTCCCATCTTGACGAACTTTTGCAGCATCTGTTCGCCGTCTCCCGGCCCCACCGGCGCGACCAAAATACCGCCGCTGGTGAGCAGATCGGCGAAGCGGCGCGGATGCTCCTCGAAGGCCGCCCAGGCGACGATGCGGTCGAAGGGGCCGTCCTCGATCGCGTCAAGACCGTTTGCCTGCCGCATGACGATGTTGTTGATGCCGAGCGCCTCGTGCCGCACCCGCGCGTCCTCGATCAGCCGCTTGTAGCGGTCGATCGACACGACCTTGGAGACGAGCCGGGACATCACGGCCGCCGTGTAGCCGGAACCGCTGCCGATTTCGAGCACCTTGTGGCCGGGGCCGAGTTCCAGCGCATCGAGCACCACACCCTGCAGGTCGCAACCCTCGATCACCTCGCCGCAGTCGATGGGAACCGACCGGTGCGACCAGGTCCAGTTGTGCCATTCCACCGGCACGAAACTGCCGCGGGGAATCGCTTCCATGGCGGCAAAGAGCGGATTGTTGAGGATGCCGCGCGCTCTCATGCGCAGCATGAAGGCGGCAAACCCCTCTCGTTCCCCCACCCGCCCGTTCATGCAAGCGCCTTGGCCAACTTGTCGCGCAACGCATGCGCGGTGAGATCGAGGTGAAGCGGCGTCACCGACACGTAGCCGTCACGGATGGCCGCCTGGTCGCTCCCTTCGCGCAGCTCCGCCTCGGCCCTTCCGAAGCGCAGCCAGTAATAGGGATAGCCGCGGCCGTCCCGGCGTTCGTCGATCCAGAGGCCGTGCGTGAGCCGCCCCTGCGAGGTGACCTTCACGCCCTTGACCTCCGCGGCCGGAATCTTCGGGAAATTGACGTTGAGGAACACGCCCTTCGGGATTTCGAGTTCGATCAGCCGCTTGAGCAGGTCCGGCCCCAGCGTCTCGGCCGTGTCCCACGGCACATAGCGCATCTCGTCCACGTAGTCGTAAGCCTGGCTGAGCGCGATGGAACGGATGCCCAGCAGCGCCCCCTCCATGGCTCCGGCGATCGTGCCGGAATAGGTCACATCGTCAGCCATGTTGGCGCCGCTGTTGACGCCCGACAGGATCAGGTCAGGCGGTGTGTCCATGAGCTTGCGCACGCCCATGATCACGCAGTCGGTCGGCGTGCCGCGCAGCGCGAAATGCCGGTCGTCGATCTTGCGCATGCGCAGCGGCTCCGACAGCGAGAGCGAATGGGCGAAGCCCGACTGGTCCGCCTCCGGCGCCACCACCCAGACGTCATCAGACAGGGTCCGGGCGATGCGCTCCAGGACCTGGATACCCTCGGCGTGGATCCCGTCGTCGTTGGTCAGAAGAATTCGCACCGCTCGTCCTTTCGTTCCTGCCTGTTCGCCCCCGCGCAGTCTGATCACCCGGCCGGATGCGCTACGCGCGCTCGATGCGCGTGACGCCTCCCATGTAGGGCTGCAGGACGGACGGCACGCTGATGCTGCCATCCTCGTTCAGGTAGTTCTCCATCACCGCGATCAGCGCGCGGCCGACCGCCACGCCCGAGCCGTTGAGCGTATGGACGAAGCGGGTCTGCTTCTCCCCGGCCATCCGGTAGCGCGTGTTCATGCGGCGGGCCTGGAAATCGCCGCAGACGGAACACGAGGAAATCTCGCGGTAGGTCTTCTGGCCAGGCAGCCAGACCTCGATGTCGTAGGTCTTCTGCGCGCCGAAGCCCATGTCGCCAGTGCACAGCACGATGGTACGGAACGGCAGCTCCAGCTTTTTCAGAACCGTCTCGGCGCATTCCGTCATCCGCTCGTGCTCGGCGATGGATGAGTCCGCGTCCGTGATCGAGACCAGCTCCACCTTGTTGAACTGGTGCTGGCGCAACATGCCTCGCGTGTCGCGTCCGGCCGAACCCGCCTCGGAGCGGAAGCACGGCGTCAGCGCCGTGAAGCGCAGCGGCAGCTTCTCGCCCTCGAGGATTTCACCCGCCACCAGGTTGGTGAGTGGCACTTCCGCGGTGGGAATCAGCCAGCGGTCGTCAGTCGTGCGGAACAGATCCTCGGCGAACTTCGGCAACTGCCCGGTGCCGAACAGCACCTCGTCGCGCACGAGCAGCGGTGGCTGCACTTCAGTGTAGCCATGCTCGCGCGTGTGCAGGTCCAGCATGAACTGGCCGAGGGCGCGCTCGAGCCTTGCGAGCTGCCCGGTGAGCACCGTGAAGCGCGTTCCGGCAAGCTTCGCGGCGCGCTCGAAATCCATGAACCCCAGGCTCTCGCCGATATCGAAATGCTCCTTCGACCACGGATTGAGGGCCGGTTCGCCGAAGCGGCGGATCTCGACGTTGTCCTTCTCGTCCCTNCCGACCGGCACGTCCTGGAGCGGCACGTTCGGGATGCTGGCGAGCTGGTTGCGCANCGACTCGTCGAGCTCCCGCTCCCGCACCTCGCCGTTCTGCACGAAGGTCTTGAGGTCGGCNACCTCCGCCTTCAGCTTTTCGGCCCGCTCCTTGTCGCCGGAAGCCATGGCCTTGCCGATCTCCTTCGACGCCGCGTTGCGGCGCTCCTGCGCCTCCTGCAGCCGGGTCACGTGGGCGCGACGCTCCTCGTCCGTCGAGATCACGCTCTGGACGGTCGCGCGGGCGTCGCTCTCCGACTGTCCCCTGTTCCTGAGTGCCTGCACGAGAGCTTCAGGGTTTTCACGTATCCACTTGATATCGAGCATCGGTCAGCTTCCAGACAATACGGAGTGACACGCCGGGCGGGTTGCGGAGGCCCCCCATCGCTCAGGAGGCTGCGCCATCGGCTCCGGACGAAGCATTGGCGGCGGCCTGCGCTTCTTCCTCTCGCTTGCGCTCCACCATGCGTGCGCACCAGATGCCGATCTCGTAGAGAAGGATCGTGGGAAGTGCAAGACCGATCTGGCTGATCGGATCGGGCGGTGTGAGCACCGCCGCCACGACGAAGGCGACCACGATCATCACCTTGCGCTTGCTGACCAGCGCCTCGGATGAAAGCAGCCCCACGCGCGCCAGCAGCGTGGTGACGACTGGCAGCTGGAACACCAGACCGAAGGAGAGGATCAGCGTCATGATCAGGCCGAGGTATTCTGACACCTTCGGCAGCAGCGAAATCTGCACGTCGGTATCCGGTCCCACCTGCTGCATCGACAGGAAGAACCACATCACCATCGGGGTGAAAAAGAAATAGACAAGCGCTGCGCCGATCAGGAACAGGATCGGGGAAGCGATCAGGAACGGCAGGAAGGCGCGGCGTTCGTTGCGGTAGAGGCCCGGCGCCACGAACTTGTAGATCTGCGTCGCGATCATCGGGAAGGCCAGGACCAGACCGCCGAACATGGCGAGCTTGATCTGGGTGAAGAAGAACTCCTGCGGCGCGGTATAGATCAGGTCGACCTTGTCGGTGGGAAGGCCCGCCCAATCCGTCGCCCACTTGAAGGGAATGACGAGCAGGTTGAAGATCTGCTTGGCGAAATAGAAGCAGACCAGGAACGCGACGAAAAACGCCCCGATGGCCCAGATGAGCCGCTGGCGCAGCTCGATGAGATGCTCGATCAGAGGCGCGGCGGACTTTTCAATCTCTTCTTCTTCGTCTGGGGCCCTCACTGCGTGTCGCTCCCGTTCTTCTTCCTGCTGCGTGAGGCTGCGCTGGGCTTGCTGTCGCTGGCGGCTGCCTTGGCCGCCGTAGTCCTGGCGGTGCCGCTTTTCGCCGATTTCGTGGCCTTCGGGCCCACGGCCTTGGTCGCACTGGCGGACGCGGTGCGCTTCGCCGTGCCGGACTTCGCCGGCGCCTTGACCTTCGTCTCAGCGGTAACAGGGGCCGGGCTGGACTCAGGGGCCGCGCCGGATGTCGCGGCAGTCTCCGCCGGCCTGGCTTCGCCGGCCGCGGCCTCGAATGCCTTGAGCGGAGGCGTCGCATCGCCCGATCCCTCGCCTGCGAGAGGTGCGGGCCCCGCCTTCAGCGGCTCCGCCGGCTGGGCAGACGTGGACGCGGAAGGCTCCGGCGACGACATCAGGCGCGTCGTGTCGTCAAGCTCCTTCTTGATGTCGCGACCCACCTGCTGGAGCGGATTGAGATGTTTCTTGATCTCGTTACGCGGATCGAGCTTGCGGACATCATCCACCAGCGTCTTCACGTCGTCGAGTTCGGCCTCGCGCAGCGCATCGTCAAACTGACGGCGGAATTCTCCCGCCATCGTCCGTAGCTTGGCCGTGGTCCTGCCGAAACTGCGGAGCACCTTCGGCAGATCTTTCGGCCCGACGACGACAATCAGAACGATGGCAATGACAAGGATTTCGGACCAGCCGAGATCAAACATCTACAGCTCACCTGAAGAGACGGATTTGAACTCAGCTCTCGCTGGTCTTCTTCACGGTCGTGCGGATCGGCTCGTCAGCCTTGTGCTCGACCGTCTTCGTCTCTTCCTTCTCGGCATCGTCCTCACTCATGCCCTTGCGGAAGTTCTTGATGCCCTTGGCCACGTCGCCCATCAGCTCCGGAATCTTGCCGCGTCCGAAGAGCAGCAGAACAACGACGAGGACGATGAGCCAGTGCCAGATCGAAAAGGAACCCATGACTTGTCTCTACCAGTTTCGGGATGAACCCTGATTATTCGCTTTCGCGTCTCGTTTCAAACATTAGTGCGTCAGGATGATGGTGAACTTATCCTGACGTCCCGCGCATCTGGCTACAATATTGCATATTTCGCAGTTCCCCTGAATTGTTTTCCTCATTTGGGTATAGCAGACCGCGCGGCCCGCACCACTCCTGCCGCGCCAGAATCCTTGTGGAATTTCACCGCGCTGCGCGGATTCGCTGCCAAACTGATTCAATCGTGTGAACCGGGCACTTTCACAATCGCGGGAAACGAATGCGCCCGCCTGTGACAAAGCGCGCGGGGTGACGGATTCGGCGGGCAGCAATGGAGTTTCCACCCCGTCCTACTCGTCCTCTGCCTTCGGAGCGAACAGCCCCAGTTCCTCGAGATCGATATCGGTAAGCGGATCCTCGTCGTCGGCGAGCACGCCGGGATCGGAGAGCGGCGTCGGCACCGAGAAATTCGTAGGCATCCTGGGCGAAAGCAGTCCCGCTCCCTTGAGCTCTTCGAGGCCCGGCAGGTCGCCCAGCTCCTCGAGGCCGAAATGGTCCAGGAATTCGGGCGTCGTGCCATAGGTCACCGGGCGGCCCGGGGTCCGTCGACGCCCGCGCATCCGCACCCATCCCGTCTCGAGCAGGAGGTCGAGCGTGCCCTTCGAGGTTTCGACACCGCGGATCTCCTCGATCTCGGCGCGCGTGACCGGCTGATGATAGGCGATGATGGCTAGCACCTCGAGCGCGGCGCGCGACAGCTTCTTCTGCTGCACGGCGTCCCGGTTGAGCAGGAAGGCCAGATCCGGCGCGGTGCGGAAGGCCCAGCTGTCCTCCACGCGGTTGAGGTTCACGCCGCGACTGGAATAGTCCCGCTTCAGTTCCTCCATGACGGCACGCACGTCCACACCCTGCGGAAGCCGCTCCGCAAGCACTTTCTCCGACACGGGCGTGGCACTGGCGAAGACCAGTGCCTCCGCCATGCGTTTGGCTTCGAGGAATGTGCGCTCGTCCACCCCCGGTCCGGTTTCGGCGCCTTCCCCGCCGGCGGCAATCGAGGTCATGTCGTCGTCAGTCATTGGCTAACCCGGGATTGAACTTGGCGGCCTTCGGTCCGCTTCGCAAATAGATTTCGCCAAACGCTTCCATCTGCCGGATTTCGAGAGCGCCCTCCCGCACCAGCTCCAGCGANGCGGCGAAACTGCTCGCCCGCGCCGTNGCGCGCTCCTCCGGCGTGGTCAGGAAAGCGATCAGGAACCTGTCNAGCGGCGTCCAGTCGTAGGTCGTGCCGACCAGCCGCGTCAGGATCTCGCGCGCCTGCTTGAGCGACCAGACATGCCGCTTGGCGATCTGCACGTTGGTGATCGCGCGGCGCTGCCGCTGCGCGGCATAGGCCGTCAGCAGATCGTAGAGCGTGGCCTGGAACGCGCTCTTCTTCGAGACGATCACAGCCTCCGGCATGCCGCGCGGAAACACGTCGCGGCCGAGCCGGTTGCGGTTGACGAGGCGGGCCACGGCATCCCGCATCGCCTCGAGGCGCTTCAGGCGGAACTGCAGGAGGGCCGCCATCTCCTCGCCGCTCGGCTGATCGTCGTTTTGCGGCTTGGGCAAGAGCAGGCGCGATTTCAGGTAGGCGAGCCACGCCGCCATCACCAGATAGTCGGCGGCCAGCTCCAGCCGCGCCTTGCGCACCCGGTTGATGTAGTCGATGTACTGTTCGGCAAGCGCCAGCACCGAGATCCGGGAGAGATCCACCTTCTGCGCGCGCGCAAGATGGAGCAGAAGGTCCAGCGGGCCTTCAAAGCCGTCGACGTCGACCGTCAGCGTGGGTTCGGAAACGCCACGGTCCGCAACCTCCGGCTCCCCCCACAGCTTCTCGAGGGGGGCGGCAGCGTTGTTCCCTGCTCCTCTTGCCAGTTCGGCCACCTCAGCCGTCCTTTTCCATCAACTGACCAGCGCGAAATGCTCCGCAAACTCCGCCCGTGCCGCCGCCTCGTCCGTATCGTCGGCTGTACGCAACGCCAGCAGAGCCGCTCCGGCGCGCTCCCGGGACTTGCCGGCGAGTTCCGGCGTCCGGTTTGCCACGGCGCGCATCTCCTCCATGACGCCATTGCAGTGAAGTACCACATCGCATCCTGCTGCAAGGATTGCGTCGACGCGATCGCCGAAATCCCCAGAAAGTGCGTGCATCGAAATGTCATCGCTCATCAGCAGGCCATCGAATCCGATCTCCCCGCGGATGATGTCCTCCACCACCCGCCGCGAGGTCGTGGCGGGACTGTCGGGGTCAAGTGCGGAATAGACGACATGCGCGGTCATCGCCATCGGCAGGTCGTTGAGCGCGCGGAACGGCAGGAAGTCCTGCCCGCGCAACTCGTCCGCCGAGACATCCACGCGCGGCAGCTCCTTGTGACTGTCGGCAAACGCGCGCCCGTGCCCAGGCACGTGCTTCATGACCGGCAGCACGCCGCCGGCGAGCAGCCCGTCGGCCGCCGCGCGGCCGAGCTTCGCGACCGTCTCCGCATCATGCGCGTAGGCGCGGTCGCCGATAACATCATGGGAGCCCGGAACGGGCACGTCGAGCACCGGCATGCAGTCGGCTGTGATGCCGAGCTTCTGGAGATCGAAGGCATGGAGCCGCGACATGAGCCAGGCCGCTCGCAGGCCCTTCCGCTGATCCATTGCGAAAAGACGGCCGAGCGCCGCCGCCGGCGGATAGTTCGGCGCGAGCGGCGGGCGCAGCCGCTGCACGCGCCCTCCCTCCTGATCGACGAACACCGGAGCCTCCGGACGCCCGACCGCGTCCCGCATGGACGCCACCAGGTCGCGGACCTGCTCGGGCTCGCTGATGTTGCGGGCGAACAGGATGAAGCCCCACGGCCGCTCGTTCCGGAAGAAGGCAAACTCCTCGGCGGAGAGACGGGTGCCCGCGGCCCCCATGATCATGGCTTTTGATTCGCTCATGCCCAAGATTACCCTGTTTGGCGGCGTCCCGCACCGAATGGCCCGGGGGTACCCCGCGGCCTTGCGCCCATGCAAAAGCCGGCGCCCCCCTGGACGCCGGCTTGCTGATGACTGTTCAGCGAACCTACTGCGAGACGAAGCAGGTGCCGCCCTGCGACTTGAGCGCCTCGCAGAGCGCGATCGCCTCGTTCTTCGAGCCGGCCGGAATGCGCACGCGGTAGTAGGTGCCCTTGCCCGGAACCTCGGCCTTCACGATGTTCACGCCCTTGCCCTGCAGCATGGTGCCATAACGCCGCGCAAGGCTCTGGTAGGACTGCTGCGCAGCCTCCAGCGTCGGCTGCGAGGCAATCTGCACCGACCAGCCTGAGGAAGCGGCCGACTGTGCCGGAGCCGCAGGCTGCGCGGCGGCAACCTGCGTGGGCGCAGGCTGGGCAGGCGCCTGCTGCGCGGGGACCGGAGCCGCTGCCGGCGTTGGCGCCTGGGCAGCCGCGACGGACCGCGGAGCGGCAGCCGGTCGGGGCGCGGGGATCGGCGCCGTGCTCGGCATCGCGACATCATTCTGGGACGGCGCGGAATTCTGGGACGGCGCGGACGCGTTGGCCTGACCGCCCAGCGGCGGTACCTCCTGCCCCGCGACGAGACCGCCGTCCTGCGGATTGCGTACCGCCACGTCCACGCGCTCGTTGTTCACGCCGGGGAGATCGTTACCGGCGCCGGCATTCTCGCCTGCACCAGCCGCGGCCGTGCCTGCGTTGCTGGCGGCTGCCGGAGTTTCGACCTCGCGCGGCACCATGGTGCCGTCAGGCCGCACCACGAAGGAGCGGACGCGTCGCGGCGTCAGCGTCGTGAAGGTTTCGGACGATCCGGCAGCGCCTTCCTCCGCGCCGGTCGACGTCAAACGGTCCTCGAACTTGGCAACCTGTTGGTCCGCCCCCGCCTCAGGCGAAGCGGCCCCCTGAGGAATGAACCCGTCGTCCTCGGCGATGATGTCCTCGACATCGTCGTTGGGGCTCGGCAGCTCGATCGGCTCCTCGGCGGAAGTCACCAGCTGCGACTGGTTCGCCGTCTGCGACGTCTCGCCGGCCACCTGACGGTAGACCTGGCTGTCCTGGTTCGGAATGTTCGGGCCACCCGGATTTTCGGGCTTCACCTTGATGGGCGAGTCGTCGGCCCGGATGAGCGCGATCTCGCCGCCGTCGCCGCCACCCAACTTGCCGAGCGCGAAATAACCGCCGGCACCGATGATGGCCACACCGGCCAGCAGCGCGGCGATCCGCACGCCGCGGCGGCCGAAAAGCCCCTGCGACGGCGCGGGCGGCGGCGGCGTGCCCGGCATCGGACGCGGCGCCTCTTCAAACGGAACCGAATTCCACTCGGGTCCGGGGTCGGCCTCGGAGCGCCCATAGGCGTTGCGCGAAGCAGCCGCCGAGGTCACCGCCGCGAGCCCCGCAGCGGCCAGCAGCTCGTCAAACGCGCTGTCGTCCTGATTGTCTTCTTCCTGCGCGGCTTCGGGCTCAGACTTGGCCCAACCTTCGTCCTCCTGCGGCGTCTGTTCAAGCGAGCCGAAGGCGCCCGCCAGCAGCTCCTCGATATCGTCGAGGGGAGCGGCCGGCTTCACATCCTCACGGTACGGCACTTCGGGAAGGTCGAGGGCGTCGGTGACGGCCACCGCCTTCTCCGGGATCTCGACCGTTTCGATTTCCGGGGGCACATCGCCGCCCGCCGGTCCGAAGGCCTGAAATTCATCCATGGCATCGCCGCCGCCGGTCCAGTCATCCGCGGGTCCGTTCTCCGTCCAGGACTGCTCCTGGCCGTAACCTTGAACGTCCTGCGACTGCTCCACGGCGGCATAATCGGAGGCCGCATATGCGTCCGCCGCGACCGCTGCGGACTGCTCAAAACCGGCCTGTTCCTGTCCGCTGTTGCGGACGCTGTCCGGCTCGAAGCTCCAATCCGCTGACGGCTGGGAATCGTCCCAGTTCCACCCTGTTTCCGTGGCAGCGGAAGAATCCTGATCCGGCGTGACGGCCTGTGGCCCATGATCCCATGCGGCTTCTTCGGCTGCGGCAGTCTGACTTTCGACCTCGTCGGCCGCCTCCGCGTCGGCGGGCTCCCCCGGCATGTCGCGCGGATCAAAGGAGAACCCTGCATCGTTCTCCATCCAGTCGGCGTCGAGTCTCAGGGCGTTTGCGAGCTCATCCTCCATCGCCGGCTCGACCGCCGCTGCGTTGTAGTCGTGATCAACCACGTCGTCAGCCCTGGTTCCGCGCAGATCGAGATCGGCGAACGGATCAGGCTCGGCCTGTTGGAATGCATCGTGGGAAGCGGCCTCGGGCGCACCGGTGTCCTGCTCGTCCTGCAGGTCGAGACCGCTGAAAAGCGCTGAGAAATCCGGTTCACCGCCGCTCGCGGTCTCCACATCCGAATGGTCATCGCGGGAGGGAGCGGCAAGGAACTCGTCGGCACGCGCAGCGGATGCCGGAGCTTCGGCCCGCGGCGTGAACAGGGAATCCGAAATGCTTGCGAAAGGATCAACCTCGGCGGCGCTGACCTCACTGTCCGGCTGCGCCTGCTCTTCCGGGTTGAGATCGAACGAAAGGCCGGAGAAGTCCGGCTCGGCGCCGGCCGATGAACCGGCCGGGTAACCTCCCAGGGAAGCGTCGTCATCCCGTGGAGAAAACGAGAGTTCATCCCAGGCCGGAGCTTCCTGCGCCGGCGGGCTGCTGCCGAAATCCAGATCGAAATCGAACGCCGCTTCCGGCTCCCGAGGTGTCGGGGCGGCGCCTTGCTCCGCTTCGGCCCCGCCGAACTGGAAGTCGTCCAGGAACCCGCTCGCCGGATCGCTCTCACCGAAAGCCCCGGCGAGATCGACCTGCTCCTGCGAGCCCTCGTCCTGCCGGGAACCCGCCGAAGCGCCGCTGTCGAAGGAGCCGAAATCAGCGAGCAGCTCCTTCTCCAGGTCCAGTCCCAGGTCTTCCAGGCCCTCATCAACGGCGCGAGGACGGATAACGGCTCCCTGCCCCATGATACGCGTCAGTTCCGCAAACGGATCATCGTCCGGAAGCTCGTTCGTCCTGGCGCTCAGTTGGTTGTCAGCCATGGAATCCACCTTTGACCGGTTACCGGCTTCTTACAGTTGTACTCGCCATTACCAGCGCATTGTGGGCAAAAGGTGACAGTAAATGCTTTGGTATTATCGCATTTCTGCCGGTGCCTCTGCCCCGATCAGCGCAAGACCGGAGGACAGTACATCCAGTACAGCCTGCACCAATCCAAGCCTGGCCGCCGTTAACTCTCGGTCGTTAACCTTAACAAAACGTAACGATTCCGTATCGGTACCTCTGTTCCATTGCGCATGGAACATGCTGGCAAGGTCATAGAGGTAGAAGGCAATTCGGTGAGGCTCCATGGCAAGCGCCGCTCCCTCGAGCATGCGCGGGTATTCCACCAGCTTTCGGATCAGGGCCAATTCTCCTTCATCGACAAGGAGATGCGCGTATTTCTTCAGGTCCTCGCGCGAAAATTCGACGCCGGGGAACTGCTCCCTCGCCTGGCGGAAGACGGAGTGGCAGCGTGCCGAGGCGTACTGCACGTAAAAGACCGGATTGTCCTTCGACTGCTCCGTCACCTTCTGGAAGTCGAAGTCCAGCGGCGCGTCGCTCTTGCGGTAGAGCATCATGAAGCGGACGGGATCGCGGCCCACCTCGTCGATGACGTCGCGCAGCGTGACGAACTCGCCCGCCCGCTTGGACATGCGCACCGGCTCGCCGCCGCGGAAGAGCTTGACCAGCTGGCAGAGCAATACCGTAAGCTTCAGCTTGCCGCCTGAAAGCGCCCGGGCCAGCGCCTCCAGGCGCTTCACGTAACCGCCGTGGTCCGCGCCAAGGATGTAGATCAGGTGCTCGAAGCCCCGCTCGTACTTGTCCTTCATGTAGGCGACGTCGGCGGCGAAATAGGTGAAGCTGCCGTCCGACTTGATGAGCGGGCGGTCGATGTCGTCGCCGACCTCGGTCGAACGGAACAGCGTCTGCTCGCGATCCTCCCAGTCCTCCGGCAGCTGGCCCTTGGGCGGCGGCAGCTTGCCCTTGTAGACATGGCCCTTGAGGGTGAGATCGTTGATAGCCGAGCGGATGGCTCCGCCATTGGCCGCGTGCAGTGACCGCTCCGAGAAGAACACGTCGTGATGGACGTTGAGCGCCGCGAGGTCGTCGCGGATCATCGCCATCATCATCTCGACAGCCTTGTCCTTGACGATGGCGAGCGCCTCGGCCTCCGGCATCTCGAGGAGCTTCGTGCCGTATTCCTTCGCCAGCGCCTCGCCCACGGGCTTGAGATAGTCGCCCGGATAAAGGCCGGCCGGGATCTCGCCGATCTGCTCACCCAGCGCCTCGCGGTAGCGCAGCATGGCCGAGCGGCCGAGCACGTCGATCTGCGCGCCGGCATCGTTGATGTAGTACTCGCGCGTCACATCGTGGCCGGTGAAGGCGAGCAGGTTTGCCAGCGCGTCGCCCACCACGGCGCCGCGGCAATGGCCGACGTGCATCGGGCCCGTCGGGTTCGCGGAGACGTACTCGACGTTGACCTTCTTGCCGCCGCCGAGATTGGAGCGGCCGTAGTCGGTACCCTCGTCGAGGATCTCGTCCAACTGGCGGTGCCAGAACGCCTGGCTCAGGCGCAGGTTGACGAAGCCCGGGCCGGCGACCGTCGCCTCGGCGACGTCAGGATCCCTGCCGAGTTCGGCCGCGAGCTTCTCGGCCAGCGCCCGCGGATTTTCGCCAACGGCCTTCGCCAGCACCATCGCTGCATTGGTGGCGAGGTCGCCGTGGCTGGCGTCCCGCGGCGGCTCGACGGTCACGCGCGTCACGTCGAGGATGCCGCCATCCCTGGGCTGCAGGCCAAGCGTTTCGATGGCCTTTTTCACCCGGGCGGAAAAATCTGCGAAGATGTTCATTGGTGGTTGTCCAGATCTTTGGTTGCCGCAACTGCGGTCTTCTTCAGCCAGCGCCCTAACGCAATTCTGGTGTGCGGTCAAACAGACGCTGATGTTCCTTGAGCGCGTAGGTGTCTGTCATGCCCGCCAGGAAGTCGGCGATGGCAATCGCCCGCACTCCCTCGTCGGCCTCATCGAGCCCCTGACACCAATCGGATGGCATGAGCATGGGATCGGCGAAATAGGCGTCGAACAGGTCGCGCACCACCTGGTCCGCCTTTGCCCGCACTGCCACCACCGACGGATGCCGGTAGAGGTTCTTGTAGAGGAAGCGCTTGAGCTCCCTCTCCTGCTCGGCCATGGCGCCGGAGAAGGTCACGATCGTCTCGCCCGCCGCGCGCACCGCGTCGGGCGACTGCGGCGCCAGCCGGTCAAGCTTCTCGCGGGCGGTGATGATGACGTCCTCGACCATCATGGTGATCTGCCGCCGCACCAGCTCGTGGGTCGTGCGCACCGGATCGAGTCCGGGATAGTGCTGGCGCACGAGCCGCAGGATCCGGCCCGGCAGCGCCACTTCCTCCAGCATCGGCAGCGTGAGCAGCCCGGAACGCAACCCGTCGTCGATGTCATGCGCGTTATAGGCGATGTCGTCGGCGATGGCCGCGCACTGTGCCTCGATGCTGGCGTAGCTCGCAAGTTCGAGATCGTTGATCGAGTTGTAGGCAAGGATGGTCGGGTGCACCGGGCCGCGCAGGCCGTTGCCCTCGGCATCCATCAGCGGACCATTGTGCTTGACGAGCCCTTCCAGGGTCTCCCACGAGAGGTTGAGCCCGTCGAACTCCGCATAGCGATGTTCAAGCCGGGTGACGATGCGCAGCGACTGGGCGTTATGGTCGAAGCCACCCCACGCGGCCATTTTCTCGTTCAGCGCGTCCTCGCCCGTGTGCCCGAACGGCGTGTGACCGAAGTCGTGCACCAGCGCAATGGCCTCCGCGAGATCCTCGTCGCAGCACAATGCCCGCGCGAGCGCCCGGGCGATCTGCGCCACCTCGATCGTATGCGTGAGCCGTTCGCGGTAGTGGTCGCCCTCATGGGCGATGAACACCTGCGTCTTGTGCTTGAGCCTTCGGAACGCGGTCGAATGGATGATCCGGTCGCGGTCGCGCTGGAAGGGCGTCCGTGTCGGACTCGCCGGCTCCGGATGCAGCCGCCCCCGCGACCTCGCCGGGTCGCAGGCGTAGGCCGCGCGCGGCCGGTAGCCGAAACCGATGCTGTCGAGGGAATGGGAAATCGTCATTGTGCCGCTTGTTGACTTGATGCCCGCACGTTCATACCTATGGCACATAAGCGAACGCAAGGTGATCACCAATGGGCGTTGATGCGAAAATCGACATGAAGGGCGTGACGCTAACGGAAGCAGCTGCCGCGCGCATCAAGCAGATTCTGGCCGAGGAGCCGGACAAGATCGCGCTGCGCATTGCCGTGGACGGCGGCGGATGCTCCGGCTTTTCCTACCGCATCGAGCTCACCGACACCCTGAACGACGACGACCGCGTGTTCGAGCGTGACGGGGCGAAGCTCTTCGTGGACGAGATCTCGCTGGTCTACATGGGCGGTTCGGAGGTCGATTTCGTGGACGACCTGATGGGCCAGTCGTTCCGCATCAACAACCCCAACGCTGTCGCCTCCTGCGGTTGCGGCACCAGTTTCTCGATCTGACCNTCTCGTGAACTGTTGCCAGGTTGGCGNTTCGACGCCATCCATGNTAGAGACCGATCATACAAATGATTGTTTTTGAAGCGGCTGTATGGCAGCCGCTCTATTTTTNGGATNATCCCCATGTCCGTGCTTGAGGCAGGAGTAACGCTTCCGCAGCAGAATTCTTGGCTTTCCGAAATCCGGGCGACCATCCGTCTCGCCTGGCCGATGGTGCTCACCAATCTGGCGCAGACGGCGATGACGGCGACGGACGTCATGCTGCTCGGCCGCCTTTCGCCGGAAGCGTTGGCCGCGGGCACCCTGGGTCACAATCTCTACTTCCTCTTCACCATTGCCGGCATGGGCCTGGTGCTTGCCTCCTCCCCGATGATGGCTCAGGCGATCGGGCGCAAGCTCCACATGGTCCGCGACGTCCGCCGCACGGTGCGCCAGGCGCTGTGGCTCGCAGTGATGACTTGCGCCGTCATGTGGACCATCCTCTGGCACGCGGAGGACCTGCTTCTGCTCATCACCGCGAACGAGCGGCTCAGCGCGGACGCGGCCGAATACATGCTGACGCTGCAATGGGCGATGCTGCCCTTCTTCTGCTATATCGTCCTGCGATCCTTCCTTGCCGCCCTCGAGCGCCCGGGCTGGGCAATGCTGATTGCCTTCCTCGCCGTCTCCTTCAATGCGCTCGCCGCCTGGACGCTGATCTTCGGTCGTTTCGGCTTCCCGGCCCTGGGATTGTTCGGTGCCGGCATCGCCACCACCCTCTCCTGCACGCTTCTGTTTCTGGGACTGGTGGCTGTCATCCTCTGCGACCGCCAGTTCCGCCGCTTCCACCTGTTCGGCAACTTCTGGCGATCCGACTGGCCGCGCCTGAAGTCCATGCTGAAGCTCGGCCTGCCGATCTCCGGCATCATGACCTTCGAGGTCTCGATCTTCAACATCGCCGCCATGCTGATGGGCCGCTTCGACACGGTGACGGTGGCCGCCCACAGCATCGCCATCTCCATCGCCTCGATCAGCTTCATGTTCCCGATGGGGCTGGGACAGGCCGTGACCGTGCGCGTAGGCCGCTCCGCCGGCCGTGGCGATCTGGACGGCGTGACCCGCGCGGGCTGGGCCGCCTTCGTCCTCAGCATCTCCTTCATGGCCTTCATGGCGCTGCTGATGCTGTTTGCTCCGCGCCTGCTCATCGGCGTATATCTCGACGTGAGCGCGCCGGAGAACCAGCCGGTCGTCGCCCTGGCGACGACGTTCCTCGTCTTCGCCGCAATCTTCCAGATCGCCGACGGCGCGCAGGCGGTGACCTCCGGCATGCTTCGCGGACTGCACGACACGACCCTGCCGATGATCTACGCGGGCATCGGCTACTGGCTGATCGGCATGACCGCGAGCCTCGTGCTGGGCTTCGGCTTCGGCCTTGGTGGCGCGGGTATCTGGACGGGCCTCTGCATCGGTCTCGTGGTTGTGGCGCTTCTCCTGTTCCATCGCTGGCTGGACCGGCTGAAGCACTTCCGTGAGAACGAGATGGCGTTTCAGGCGATCCTGGTGCGCGACTGACCCGGGTTCCACCCCATTGCATCACCGGAAGGCGGCAGCGTCCCCGCAGACGCTGCCGCCTTCTGTTTGTACGATCGCGTGCTATGCTCTTGCGAGATGCGGATTCGGATAAGTGAGGAGGCTCCATGAGGCCGATCCAGCTGCTTGCAGCCGCCAGCCTGGCTGTTTTCGCCCAGGCCATACCCGCCGTTGCCCAGTCCCAGCCGCCCTATCTCGATGACCGTTCGAGGCCGCAGCAGCTCATCCGCTCGCTCTACAACGCGATCAACCGGCACGAGTACGGACGCGCCTACAGCTACTTCGCCGATCCGCCGGCCCCGTCCTTCGACGACTACGAGAAGGGCTTTGCCGGCACGCAGAGCGTCGAGGTCCTGACCGGCGTACCCTTTGCGGATGCGGGAGCGGGAACGGTACGCTATCACCTGCCCGTCGCCATTCTCGCGCAGAACACCAATGGCGAGGCGCATGTGTTCGCCGGCTGCTATGTCCTGCGTCTGTCGAGCCCGACCGCGCAGACCACGCCCTACACGCCGATGGTGATCGAGTCGGGCAGACTGCGCCCCGCCAATGGCGATCTGGCGGCCGTCCTGCCCACGCGCTGCAGCGACGACGAGCCGGAGCGGACGGAGGACGAGCTTCTGCTTCAGCAGGCGCGCGAGGCGTTCAGGGCGATTTACGGCGGCGAATGCCAGATCTCCGACACCGAGGAGGAGGACGACGCGCCGCGGCATTACCGCATCAGCTGGCGTCCTTCCTGGGGCTCGGAGGACACGCCGGACGAGGAGCTCGATCTGTTCCGCTTCTTCTGTTACCGCGGCGCCTACAACGAGGTGCATGCCTATCTCGTCCGGAGCGACCTGACGGGGTCCATCGTCCCCCTCGCCTTTGCCACGCCGGAGCTGGAGATCACCTACGAGGACGACGACAGCGAGAAGCCGGCGACCGACATCAGGATCGTCGGTTATCAGGCCGAAAACATGCTGGTGAACTCCGACTACGATCCGGACTCGATGACCATCACTTCTCACAGCAAGTGGCGTGGGTTGGGCGATGCCTTCTCGAGCGGCACCTGGCTGTTCCGGCAGGGCAAGTTCACGCTGGTGAAATACGAAGTGGACCCGTCCTATGATGGCGAGATCAACCCGGTAACCGTGCTGGATTACGATACCGCGCCCTGATTGACGGGGATTGTTGCCGCTTTGCTGGCACTGCCCGGTCCCAGAACGGTCGCTGGCATGTGCGGGGCAACGGCCATCGCCAGCGATGAGCAGATGCCTCACCCCCGCGCGGAGAGCATCCAGTTGATGGCGTCGCGCCAATCGATCATGCGGATTGGCGTGCCGTGCGAGCCCGTCTCGAAGCGGACGAAGCGGATCGGATAGCCCGGAAACGCCTTTCGGACCTTGCGGTGAAAGCTTTCCACCGCCCCGACCGGAAACACGCGGTCCTGGCTTCCGTGCCCGATCAGGATGGGCACGCGCAGGTGTATTGCCGCCACGTTGCGGAAATCGTTCTGCCACATGGAGCCGAGCAGCAGGATGCCACCCAGCAGCGGCGAGATGTCCGGGCGGTCGGCGAGCTTCCAGCACAGCGCGCCGCCCATCGAGCCGCAGGCGATGATGACCGGCGCGCCGGGTGAAGCTTCCCGGTAGTGGCGGATCAGAACGGCGATCTGCGCCGCCCCCATGTCGCCGAAGTTGCTCACATCAGGCGAGAGATAGAGGCCGCCGTTGCGGACCATGAGATTCTTGATGCGGTTGAAGTTGCCGCCGAAGGTGTAGTCGTTAACGCCCTGCAGGCGGTTGCCGCCCTGCCCGTGCAGATAGATGGTGATGAGACGGGCACCCTTCGTGCGGCCCACCGTCATGTGGCGCACGGAGCCGAACAGCGTCTCAAGCACTGCCTCCCGCTGAACGCGCCGGGGGGAGAGGTCGACGTAGGCGCCGCGTACCTTCTTCTCAGGCACCTCGTCGCGCTGGTGAATGTCGCGTTTCTCCTGGTAGTCGACGACCATCCGGTAGCCGTTGTCGTCCATCGCCAGGATGCCGGGATAGGCGAACAGCCCGTCCTTGAACGGGGCAAGCTCGAAGGCCGCGACGGGCGCCGGGGACGACAGCAGAGCTGCCGCCGCGATCAGCACGGCGCGGATCAGGCGTCCCGGGCGGCGGCAGAAGCTCGTCACCGTCGCAGCACGCCTCCTGCCGCTTGAAGCACGTCGGGCGTGTCCACGTCGAGGCTCGCCGCCGGGCCGAGTTCCACGTCGACGACCTCGAGCGGCGCCGTTTCGATGATCCGCCGCGCGCCCGTGTCCCCTTCCAGCTCCATAACCTCCGGGAAGAGAGCGCGCGGCAGGATGACCGGATTGCCGCGCTTGCCGCCGTGGGTGGCGCGCACGATCGCCTTGCCGCCCGCCTGCACGAAGGCGTCGATCATGCGGTCAAGGTCTTGCGTTGTTACCGCAGGCATATCGGCCAGTACGATGAGCGCGCCCGCGACCGTTTCCGGCATGGCGCGGATGCCTGCCTTGAGCGAGGAGGAAAGCCCGTCAGCGTAATCCGGATTGATCACGCGCTCGATGGCCAGCCCGTCGAGTGCCTCGCCCACCTCTTCCGCCTGATGGCCGAGCACGGCGACCGAGAAGGCCGTCCGGCTGGCGAGCACCCGCTTCGCCGATCGGCGCACCAGCGCCTCGCCATCGAATTCCGACAACAGCTTGTTGCCCGTTCCCATGCGGCTCGAACGCCCGGCCGCCAGCAGCATGGCGCCAACCGTCACCGCCTTTGGCCTGTCAGCCGCCTCGCGCAGCTGCGGCCGGGTGGGAATTTCCATCAGCAGCCCGCCGACGCCCATGCCCGCGAGCACCTTCGGCGTCACCTCCACATCCGCCAGGATACGGTCAAGCACCCAGTCGAAGCCGTTGAGCTTGGGGCTGCGGGCGCAGCCCGGCGCGCCGAGCACCGGCTTGTCACCAAGGCGACCGAGAATGAGCAGGTTGCCGGGGTCGACCGGCATGCCGATCCGCTCCACCGTTCCGCCTGCAAGGCGGATCGCTGCCGGGATCACGTCATCCTCGTCGCACACCGCCGACGCGCCGAAGACGATGACCATATCGTTGTCGGCAATCAGCGTGCGGATGGCTTCCGCCACCGCACTCTCGTCGTGGGCCGCGCGGATCTCGCGCGTGATGCTGCTCCCCGAGCGCGCAAGCCGCCCCTGGGTGATGCGCGCGGTTTTGTCGAGCACGCTCGTCTTCAGGATGGGAAGCTCCGTCTGGACGAGGCCAACCTTCCGCGCACGGAAGGGGCGGACGGCAAAGGCCTCGCGCTGCCGGCAGATGAGTTCCGCATCCGCCACCAGCCGTTCCGGCACGGCAAAGGGAATGACCTTGATGGTGGCCACCATCTGCCCCGCTTCCACGCTTGTGTTGGGGGCAAGCGTGGCAATGGTGATGGCGGGATCGACGCTGTTCACCGCGTCGATCAGCACCGCGTCGACGGTGAACAGGCCTGCCGCCGTCGCATGGAGATTGACGCGGCCCGTGGCCGGCGCGCGCACCTCGACATTGTCGAAACGCAGCGCTGCGGCAATGCGCGCCGCAGCCTCGTCCTCGTCGAGGTCGCCCTCATCCAGCTTCGCTGCCGTCACCTGCCCGATTCCGGCCGCGCGGAGACTGGCAATGTCTCCGGCTGTCAGGCGGTGCGCCTTGGGAATGCGCCTGCCGTCAACATTGATCGCATGGGCGAGCAGTGCGCCTTCAGCCTCCTCCAGTCTGAAGACACCGAATTTCAAGCTGCCACCTCCCCGTCCTCTTGGAGACCCCGCGTCCGAAATGCCTGGATCACTTCCGCCAGCACTGCCACCGCGATCTCCGCCGGGCTCGATGCGCCGATGTTAAGCCCGATCGGTGCATGGATACGGGCGATCGCCTCCGGCAACACTCCCGCTTCTGTTAGCCGCTCGACGCGCTTGGAATGCGTCTTCCGGCTGCCGAGCGCGCCAACATAGAAGCATCCCGCCTCGAGCGCGGCTTTCAGCGGATAGTCGTCGATCTTCGGATCGTGGGTGACCGCTGCCAGCGCGCAATAGGGATCGAGCGGCTCGCGTCCGAGCACCACCTCCGGCCATTCGGCATCAAGCCGCACGTCGGGGAAGCGTTCTGCCGACGCGAAGGCCGTGCGAGGGTCGATGATGTGCACGTCGAAGCCGGCGATCTTCGCCATGGGCGCCAGCGCCTGGCTGATGTGAACCGCGCCGATGATGACGAGCCTCGGCGGCGGCACGTGGACGTTGAGAAAGAACTGCCGCCCCTCCGCCTCCACCGTGACGGAGCGGCCCGAGCGGAAGGCATTGGCGATGTGCGCCCCGAGTTGGCCCGCGACCGGATCGCCTTCGGCGACCACACGGTCGCGCCCATCGCCGAGGTCGGTGACAAGGATGGCCGCTCGCCGCGCGCGGCGCAATTCGTTCAGTTTCTTGAGGGAATAGGGATCCATGCCGTTTCAGCCCAGCCGTTCCACGTAGACCTTGATGCGTCCGCCGCAGGAGAGGCCGACCCGCCAGGCGGTCTCGTCCGCCACGCCGAACTCGAGCATCCGGGGCTCGCCGCTGGCAATCACGTCGGCGGCCTCGGCCACCACGGCGCCTTCCACGCAGCCACCCGAGACGGAGCCCTCGAAATTGCCGTCGGCGTCGATCACCAGATGGCTGCCGACCGGTCGCGGCGCCGATCCCCAGGTCTCGATGACGGTGGCGATGGCAACGTTTCGCCCCGCCTTCATCCATTCCTCGGCGATCATCAGTGGATCATTTTCCTGCATGGTTCCCACCTCCGATGCTCACCATCCGGCATGGCATCGCCGGATCGTCGTTATGCGACAGTATCGTTATGCGACAGTATGATGCCGAGCTTGCGGCCTTGCCAAGCCCCGTGCGCCGGACGCCGGATGGCACCGCCGCGAAATCTCCGTCAGCGACGCGCAAAGGTCGGCCAGCGAATTCAGGTTATGGATGGGCCTGAGCTCGTCCACGTGCGGGAGCATCGCCTGCATGCCGCGCGCGAGCGGCTGAAATCCCTCGTAACGCAAAAGCGGATTGAGCCAGACAAGTCTGCGGCAGGACTTGTGCAGCCGCTCCATCTCATGCGCCAGCACGCTCACGTCATCGCGCTCCAGCCCGTCGGTGATGAGCAGCACCACGGCCCCCTGCCCCAGCACACGCCGCGACCAGAGCCGGTTGAATGTGGCGATCGCCTCGCCGATCCTTGTGCCGCCCGACCAGTCTTTCACCGCCGCCGCGCATTCCGCCAGCGCCTCGTCCGGGTCGCGGTGGCGCAATTGCCGCGTGAGATTGGTAAGCCGCGTGCCGAACACGAAACTGTGCACCTTGCGCCGTCGCTCGGTGAGAGCGTGCAGAAAATGCAGGAAGATGCGCGAATACTGGCTCATCGAGCCGGAAATGTCGGCAAGGATCACCAGCGGCGGATGCACCACGCGCGGCGAGCGGAACCGCGGCAGGATGAGGTCGCCGCCGGTCCGGAGCGCTGCGCGCATCATCGCGCGCGGGTCGATCCTGCGGCCGGAGGGATCTGCGCGGTAGCGGCGCGTCGCCACCAGATCGTCAGGCAGGACAAGCTCCTTCATCGCGCGCTTGGCGAGGGCGATCTCTTCCGCCGTCATCTGCGCGAAATCCTTGGTGCGGAGCACTTCGTTCGCCGAGAGGCTCAGCCGCGCGTCGATCTCGACTTCTTCCCACTTGACGCGCTCGTTCTCCTTGTCCCGGTTGAACATCGCGTCGGTGGCCCGCGTCTCGCCCGCCTTCGGCTTTTCCTTCTCCGCACCCGCCGGCGCGACCGGCAACAGGAGCGAGAGCATCTTCTCCACCACTCCGCGCGAGCGCCAGAACATGTTGAAGGCCGCGTCGAAGACCGCATGGTCCTCGCGCCGGTTCACGAGCACCGAATGCAGTGTCCAATAGAAGTCCTCGCGCGAGCCGATGCCCGCGGCGAGCACGGCGGAGACGGCGTCCGCCACCGCTCCTGGTCCAACCCGCAGGCCCGCCTTGCGCAACACGCGCGCGAAATAGACGATGTTGTCGGCGAGCCGTCCGTCGGGATCGGCCCGTTCAGTCGCTGCAAGCGGATGCCCGTCCCCCATCATGCACCCGTGCTGAGCTCAGCCTTGACCTCGCTGAGGATCTTCACCGCCTCGCCCGACTGCATCCGCGCAATGTCATCCTGGTACTTGAGCAGCACGCCCAGCGTATCGGACACGGTCTCGGGATCGAGCGCCAGCTTGTCGAGCTCGGTGAGCGCCGTCGCCCAGTCGATGGTTTCGGCCACGCCCGGCACCTTGAACAGGTCGATCTGCCGCAGCTTCTGCACGAAGGCCACTACCTCGCGCGACAGCTGCTCNTTCGCGCCCGGCACCTTGCGTCGGACGATCTCGAGCTCCCGTTCCGNATCCGGATAGTCNACCCAGTGATAGAGGCAGCGGCGTTTGAGCGCGTCGTGGATCTCGCGTGTGCGGTTGGTGGTGATGATGACGATCGGCGGCTCCGCCGCCTTGATCGTGCCGAGCTCGGGGATCGTCACCTGGTAGTCCGACAGGATCTCGAGCAGGAACGCCTCGAAGGCCTCATCCGTGCGGTCGAGCTCGTCGATCAGAAACACCGGCGCTTCGCCCGGCAGGCCCGACAGCGCCTCCAGCACCGGCCGCCGAATGAGATAGCGCTCGGAAAAGACATTGCGCTCCATGAGATCCCGGTCGGTCAGGCCCGCGGCCTCGTCCATCCGGATCTCGATCATCTGTGCGGCATAGTTCCACTCGTAGACTGCCGAGGAAACGTCCAGTCCCTCGTAGCACTGGAGCCGGATGAGCCTGCGTCCCAGTGTCTCGGCCAGAACCTTGGCGATCTCGGTCTTGCCCACACCCGCCTCGCCCTCGAGGAACAACGGCCGCTTCATCTTGAGGCTGAGGAAGAGAACAGTCGCCAGCGCCCGGTCGGCCACGTAGCCGCCCGCGGAAAGCAGCTCCAGCGTCTCGTCAATGCTCTTGGGAAGCGGTCTCGGCGCCGTGGTGTTCATGTCTCCTCCCCATTGTCATTCGGCCAGCACCCTGTACTTGCGATCGTGATAGAGCAGCGGCCGCCGGTGATCGCCGATGAGGATGCCCTTCACCCGGCCGAAGTAGATGCGGTGCGTCGCCATTTCCTTGGCTTCAAGAAGCTGACAGTCGAACACCGCGAGCGCGCCTTTCAGCACCGGCGCTCCCGTCACCAGCGTCTCCCAGCGACCATAGCCGAAGCGCTCCTCGGCAGGCACGCCCGCTAGTCCGGAGAAAACATGCGCGATCGGCTGCTGGTCGGCGGCCAGCGTGTTCAGCGCGAATACTCCATTCTCGAGAAACAGCTCGTTGGACGTGTTCTGCCGGTTGAGACAGACGAGGACCGTCGGAGGATCGTCCGAAACCGAGCAGGCGGCGATGGCCGTGACCCCTCGTTTGCCCGCTGCGCCGTCTGTGGTGACGATGTGAACAGCCCCCGCAAACTGTGCCATGGCATCGCGGTACTGCTGCGAGGTGATTTCGTTGGTCTTCAGCAAGGCAAACCCCATTTGCGTCTAAGATAGGCGTAGCGGCAACAGTTGCAACTGAAAGCATTTATTTCGTGTCCGGCAAATGTTTCAGCGCAATTGTCACGTCTTTTTCGCCGGCGGGGGGATGGCAGGGGCCCTGCCCGCACCGTCTTGCGCCACTGTTGCTCGTACCGCCTGTTGCACCGGAGCCCGCGTCCGATTACCAGAGAATAAGCAAGAGTATAGGTGCGGTGCAGGTGCGGAGTATCATTACCCATTCGCTGCGTATGACGGGGCTGGCCCTTCTGTCCATGGGCCTGGTGTCGCTGGGACATATGGCCCCGGCCGGGGCGCAGGACGTGAAGATAGGGCTCGTTGCACCGCTGTCCGGAACCTTCGCCCTGCTCGGCGAGCAGTTCGCCAATGGTGCCCGCGTCGCGGTGAAGGACGATGGCATCGCNCTCGAGGAGGTGGATGATTCGTGCACGGCCGAGGGCGGCGAGCNGGCCGCCAGCAAGCTGCTGGAAGCGGAGGTAACCGTCGTTNTCGGCTTCCTCTGCACGCCGTCGCTGGAAGCGGCCCTGCCGCTTCTCACCGAACGCGGCATTCCCGTCCTCACGCCCGTCCGCACGCCCAACATCACCGACACGAAGAACCGCACCGGCTGGCTCGTCTGGCGTATCGCCCCCCGCCTCGACGACGAGGCCAACGCCGTCGCCCGCCTGCTGGTCAGGGCCTGGCGCGACAAGCACTTCGCCATTATTGACGACGGCACGATCTACGGCCGCGAACTGGCCGAACACCTGCGCGCCGAGGCGGAACTCGCCGGCCTGAAGCCTGTGCTGTTCGACACCTTCCGCCCCGGCCTCGACAATCAGATCGGGCTCGTCGGCCGGCTGCGCCGTTCCGGCGCGACCCATGTCTTCGTCGGCGGCGACCGTTCCGACATCGCCATCATCGCGCGCGATGCCCGCAAGCTCGGCTACGATGTCGTGCTGGCCGGCGGCGAGGCGCTGCGGGCGGCCGACGACGCGGTCCGCCTATCGAAGGGCGTGTTGATGATCGCCCCACCGCTCTGGGAGGAGCTTGCCTCCCCTGACCTGCTCGACAAGTTCAGGCAGGAGGGGATAATCCCAGAAGGCTATACGTTGCTCGGCCATGCCGCCGTGGACATTGCGGCCGGCGCCGCGCGCGCCGCCGCTGCCGACGGCACATCGATTACCGATCAGTTGCAGGGCTTCAGCTTCGACACCGCGGTCGGCGTGATCCGCTTCAACGACAAGGGCGATCTCGCGAACAGTCTCTACCGCCTCTACGCTTATGACGGCATGCACTTTGTGGAAGAGAAGGACTAGCATGTTCCGCACGGGGCCGCTCAATCTCATCACCGACGTCGCCGGGCTGAAGGTGGGCAACGCGCAGGACAACCGGCTCAAGTCGGGTGTCACGGTCCTGGTCTGCGAGGAGCCGTCCGTGGCGAGCGTCCAGGTGCTGGGCGGCGCGCCCGGAACGCGCGAGACGGATCTGCTCGAGCCCCACATGCTGGTGCAGGCGGTGAACGCCCTCGTACTCTCCGGCGGTTCCGCCTTCGGCCTTGATGCGGCCTCGGGCGTCCAGGCCGCCCTGCGCGAAGAGAGCCAGGGCTTTGCTGTCGCGGGTCACATCGTTCCCATCGTCCCCGCCGCCATCCTCTTCGATCTGGCGAATGGCGGTGACAAGGACTGGGGCCGCTTTCCGCCCTACCGCGAGCTCGGCTACGAGGCGGCCCGCACCGCCTCCGCTGGCCCATTCACCCTCGGCTCCGTCGGCGCAGGCACCGGCGCCCTCGTCGCCGGACTGAAGGGCGGCCTCGGCTCGGCTTCCACCGTCCTGCCGAACGGCATCACTGTCGGCGCGCTTGTGGCCGTCAATGCCGTGGGTACGCCCACCATGGGCGACAGCAGACATTTCTGGGCCGCGCCTTTCGAGGTGGGCGACGAGTTCGGCGGCCTCGGCTTGCCCGGCGAACTGCCGCCGGGCACGCAGGAAATCCGCCGCAAGCAGCTCCCCCCGCAGGGCAATACGACCATCGGCATCATCGCCACCGACGCCCGGCTCACCAAGGCCGACGCGAAGCGCCTGGCCGTCGCCGCCCATGACGGCTTTACCCGGGCGCTCTGGCCCGCGCACACGCCGCTCGATGGCGATCTCGTCTTCTCCTTGGCGACGGGCAGCAATGACGCAGCACTAGATCCCGCTGGCCTTGTGGAGCTGTACGCCGCTGCTGGCGCCACTATGGCGCGCGCCATCGCCAGGGGCGTCTATCACGCCACGCGCGAAGACGGGGACCTTCTGCCCACCTGGCGCGAGCGCTTCGGGGGATAGCACCCGCCGCGCGGGCTGTTTCCCCTTCCGCCTCCCTGTGGCAAGCTGCATGCTTTGAACGGGAGATTTCGCCATGTTCATTGTTCGTCTTGCCCTTGCGCTTGCTTTTGCCCTTCCGGCCCTTTCGACCGTCCGCGCCGGTGATGTCGCCGAGCTGGAGATCCTGGGCTTCAGCGCCGACGGCAAGATCTTTGCCTTTGAGGAATACGGCGTTCAGGATGGCTCCGGCTTTCCCTACGCCAACCGCTATTATATCGATACCGAGACCGACAAGTTCCTGCCCGGCACCCCCATCCGCGCCCGTATCGACAATGAGAACGCGACCGTCGCCGATGCCCGCGGGCAGGTGAAGAGCAACGCCCAGTCGGTCATCTCCGACGAGGTCCTGGCCGCCCATCGCGGTCACACCGCCGGCTTCAGTCCGGTGACGGAACTGTCCGGCGACCCGTTCCGGATGACCGTCAACCCGCGTCCCGTCTTCCCGCCGATCGACACGCCTCTCGAGTTCCGCCTGGAGGAACAACTGATCGACGCTCCCGACAGCTGCGAGCTCTTCGGCGCCCGCATCGGCTTTCGCCTGTTCCGCGTGACCGTCGAGGACGGAGCGCGCACGCAACTGATCCACGAGGACCGGACCATCCCGTCCAGCCGCGGCTGCCCGCTCGGCTACCGGATCGCAGCCGTGGAGACCTTCTATCCCAAGGACCGCAGCCCGGTCTTTGCGGTACTGATCGCCATGCGGACCGGCGGCTTTGAAGGCCCCGACTACCGCTATCTTGCCGTTACCGGACGCTTCTGAGCCGTCCTGCCGCGCTGTGGCGCGACCCGCACCGGCGGGCCATCGCCGCAGTGCGCGCTTCGGCCTGTGTTTTTGCTGCCCGTGTCCGTTGACAGGGGAGCGTTGTCTGTTAAACCGCCAGCAGCCCTCACAAACCGTTAGGAAAGCCAATGATCCCGCGCTACTCGCGTCCTGAAATGGCGGCAATCTGGTCGCCCGAGACCAAATTCCGGATCTGGTTCGAGATCGAGGCCCATGCGGCCGATGCCATGGCCGAGCTTGGCATCATCCCGAAGGAAGCAGCCCGCGTCATCTGGGAAAAGGGCGGGCCGGCCACGTTCGACATCGACCGCATCGACGAGATCGAGCGCGAAACGAAACACGACGTCATTGCCTTCCTGACGCATCTGGCCGAGATCGTTGGCCCCGAGGCCCGTTTCGTCCACCAGGGCATGACCTCGTCCGACGTGCTCGACACCTGCCTCAGCGTCCAGCTGGTGCGCGCGAGCGACATTCTGCTGAAGGATCTGGACGACCTGCTCGCCGCCCTGAAGAAGCGCGCCTTCGAGCACAAGTACACCGTCACCATTGGCCGCAGCCACGGCATCCACGCCGAGCCGACAACCTTCGGCATCAAGCTGGCCCAGGCCTATGCTGAGTTCAGCCGCGCCCGCGCGCGCCTCGTCAATGCCCGCGAGGAGATCGCAACCTGCGCCATTTCCGGTGCGGTCGGCACCTTCGCCAATATCGACCCGCGCGTTGAGGCCCATGTGGCCGAGAAGATGGGCTTGAAGCCCGAGCCGGTCTCCACGCAGGTCATCCCGCGCGACCGCCATGCGATGTTCTTCGCCACCCTGGCGGTGATTGCCTCCTCCATCGAACGCCTTGCCGTCGAGGTCCGCCACCTGCAGCGCACGGAAGTGCTGGAGGCCGAGGAATATTTCTCGCCCGGCCAGAAGGGTTCCTCGGCCATGCCGCACAAGCGCAACCCGGTGCTCTCCGAGAACCTGACGGGCCTCGCCCGCATGGTCCGCGCCTATGCCCTGCCGGCGCTGGAGAACGTCGCCCTCTGGCACGAGCGCGACATCTCCCATTCCTCCGTCGAGCGCATGATCGGCCCGGACGCTACTGTCACCCTCGACTTTGCGCTCGCCCGCCTCACCGGCCTGATCGAGAAGCTCGTGGTCTACCCCGAGAACATGGAGAAGAACCTCAACAAGTTCCGTGGCCTTGTCCACTCGCAGCGCGTGCTTCTCGCTCTCACCCAGGCCGGCGTGAGTCGCGAGGACGCCTACCGCCTCGTTCAGAGAAACGCCATGAAGGTGTGGGAACAGGACGCTGATTTCCTTGAGGAACTGCTGGCCGACAAGGACGTCCGCGCGGCCCTCTCGGAAGAGGAGATCCGCGAGAAGTTCGACCTCGGCTACCATACCAAGCACGTGGACACGATCTTTGAGCGCGTGTTCGGCGAGAGCTGAAACCCGCTTCCTGCGCTCTCCCTTCATTGGGGAAGCCTGTCGAACCATCAGCCTGTCAAATGAGGGGTAGAGCCCGGCAGCCTCTGAAGCTTAGATCGCTGAACCCGGGCCTCGAACAGGCCCGGCATACGGGACGGGTGGAAATGCAAAGGCCGCGGACTGTGCCCGCGGCCTTTTCCTTGCCTGGAGGAACAACCGTTCTCACACCATCCGGATGACCGTGCCCCACGGGTCTTCGCAATCCGTCCCGGCTCGCTCCGCCGGGACCTTGAGTGCCACCCAGGCAAGACCGCTGCGGCCCTCGTCGCGCCGCCCGGCGCCGGCGCTTTGCCAGGAATTGGCGCCGATGTGGTGGTGGTAGCCGCCCGTAGACAGGAACACAGCCTGCGGTCCGTAGTGGGCCGTGGTGTCGAAGCCCATCGTCTCGTTCCACCACCGCTCCGCCTCGGCCGGATTGCCCACGCGCAGGTGCACGTGGCCGATGACCGTGTTCGCTGGCGCCTGCGTGTAGGGCAAGGTTCCGCCCGGCGTCGCCATCAGGTCGCGGAAGTCGAGCGGCAGCGTCTTCATCACCACCTCACCGCCTTGCCACTGCCATTGCCCGTTCGGACGGTCTGCGTAGATTTCGATCCCGTTGCCCTCGGGGTCGGTGAGATAGATGGCCTCNCTCACCAGATGATCGGACGCGCCNTCGACCGGAATGNGCTTCTCGATGGCACGATGGACCCATCGCGCGAGATCGGCGCGNGTNGGNAGCAGGAAGGCCGTGTGGAAGAGCCCGGCCTCGCGCGGATTGTCCGGTTTGAGCGCCNTGTCTTCCTGGATCGTGAGCAGCTTGCGGCCGCCGGCGCCGAGCACGATACCGTCCGCACTGCGCGACAGTTCGTCAAGGCCGAGCAGATTGCGGTAATAGGCGGCAAGCGCATCGGCATTGCGTGCCTTCAGCCCCACGTCGGAAATGCTGATCGGCGTGGTGGCGGCGAAGGGAACTTGTGTCATCGAACGGTCTCCGGCCAGTCCGGGCGAAAGGAGCGCACGCGCGCTCCCCACTCGGCGAGAATCATCCCCGACATTTGTTATCATTGCGAACGATGCGCAATGCTCTCCGCGGGAACAACGTGTTCAGCATTCGGAAACAATGCGTGTGCGGAGCCAAGTTGCATCATCAGCATCAGGCAGGGTAAAGGGCGGATCATGAAAGCCAAGGACGCAGACATTCTGATCGTGCCCGGATTCGCCAATTCCGGCCCTGACCACTGGCAGAGCCGCTGGCAGGCCCGCCTTCCCTCGGCCCGCCGGGTCGAGCAGCGGGAATGGCTCAAGCCTGTCCTGGAGGACTGGGTGAGCACGCTGGCCGAGACCGCCAACGCCGCCACGAGGCCGCTGGTGCTGGTCGGCCATTCGCTGGGCGTCCCGACCATCATTCACGCGCTGCCGCACATCCGCGCGAAGATCGCGGGCGCCTTCCTGGTCGCGCCCCCTGATGTCGCAAGCCCCAACATCCGCCCGAAGCACTTCATGACTTTCGGGCCCTATCCACACCAGCGCCTGCCGTTTCCATCCATCGTCGTGGCGAGCCGCAACGACCATTACGCAAGCTTCGAAACGGTGGAGAAGCTTGCCAGCGCGTGGGGCTCGCTGCTGCTGGATGCGGGGGAAGCCGGCCACATCAATACTGACGCCGGCTACGGCCCATGGCCGGAAGGCGGCATCGCCTTCGCCCGTTTCGTCTCCAGGCTGTGATCACTTCCCCTCATGCCCCGCCTGGCGCGGCGTGGGGAAGCTGAGGGCAGCTTAAACCACCTCGAGGCGCCGGTGCGGCGCGGGCGGAAGCTCCACGGCAATTCCGTCTCCCGCCCGAATGACGCCGCCTTCGATGACGATCCCCATCACGCCAGCCTTGCGGATCACCCGCCCGTCCGGCGTCTTGTCAAGCAGCGCGTACATGAGCCCCTCCTGAAATCCTTCGATGAGCTTGCACGGGCTGCGCAGACCGGTGATCTCCACCACCGCCTCATCCCCGATCCTGAGCCGCGTGCCGGCCGGCAGGTCGAGCAACGCGATGCCCTGCGTGGTGATGTTCTCGCCGATGGCGCCGGGATAGACCTCGAAGCCCTGCGCCCCGAGCTCCTTCAGCGTCTCCTGTGCGATGAGATGCACCTGCCGCAGGTTTGGCTTCTCGGGGTTCTTCGCCCGGGCGTGGCGGTGCATGACGGTCGGGCCCGCATGAGCGTCGCCCTCGACGCCGAGACCCGCTATGAGTCTGATGGAGGTTTGCACCGGCTTGGTGAAACTGTGCGTTGGCGAGGCTGCCACCGCGACGACACTGCCATTCATGGGGAGATGCCTTCTGCTGGACGGGGAATGCCCGTCCAGCGCTTACAGGCTTGCCCGGGCTGCGGCAAGCAGATTGCTTGCACCCTGAGCCATGTAGACGTTTTCATTGCCGATGGCGAAGAAGCGGAACCCGGCCTTGTGGAACCGGCCGACTGTTGGCGGATCGGTGATGTAGATGCCCGCGTGCTTGCCTGCGGCCACCGCCTTCCGGCCGACCGCCGCGATGGCGTCCATGATGTCCTCGGCCAGCGGGTCGATCCTCTCCCCGCGGAACCAGGCGATGGAGAAGTCCGACGGCCCAACGAACACCCCGTCGATTCCCCCGACGCCGAGGATCTCGTCCACGAGCGCATAGGCCTCGCGCGTCTCGATCATGGCAAGCGCCAGCGTGTTCCGGTTGGACTCCCTGAGCCACTCCTGCGGATCGGTCCTGCCCATGCGCTGCATGCCGAGATAAGGCGCCCACGAGCGCTCGCCGAGCGGGGGATACTTCATGTGGGCAGCGAAGCGCCGCGCGTCCTCGACCGTGTTGATCATCGGCGCGATTACGGCCTCGGCGCCGAAGTCGAGCGCGCGGCTCGCCATGTCGAACCTGCCGACGGGAATGCGCACCACCCCGTGCCGGGCGGAAGCCGTGATCGGTAGAAGGGAGCGCTCCACGCTCCCTTCGTCATGCGCGCCGTGCTGCATGTCGAGGGTGATGGCCTCGAACTCGAGTCCGGCGATGGCCTCCACCACACCGGCGTGAGCGAGGCCCGACCATGCCGAGAACACTGCCTCTCCGCGCGTCAGGCGTTCGGCCAGCAAGGTCATCGGCTAGTCCTGCGGATTGATCTGGTTGGTCGCTTCGGTCAGCAGGTCGACCATCCTGGTGCGGATCTCCTCGTCGGAGATGGAAATGCCTGCCGCGTCGAAATCCGCGCGGATCTTCCGGAAGACGTCTTCGTCGCCCTTCTCCCGGAGGTCGGCCTTGATGACCTCGCTGACATAGGCTTCCGGATCCTTGCCTAGCTTTTTTGCTGCCCAGACGCCGAGGAGCCTGTTTCGCCGCGAGATGATCTTGAACTTGGTCTCCTCATCGTGGGCGAACTTGCGCTCGAAAGCCTCCTCACGTTCTTTCAGGGTGCTCATACGCTCTAACCTCCAGTAGAAGTTCTTCATGGAAGCGAACCTGAAGACGGCTGCGCCGTCAAGTGAAGGACGCATCTTGCCGCACAATGGTTGATAGACGCAAATCGCAATTGAGATGGCGCACCAATTGCGCTAAGAGCGCCCCAAGCCGTGTTGGCCGTGTATCTTGCCGAGTCAGGCCGCAAACACCATCTGAAAGACCGGCAATCTAACTCAGAGTTAACGCTATGACCCGTCGCCGCCGCATTTACGAAGGCAAGGCCAAAATCCTCTATGAAGGCCCCGAGCCAGGTACTCTCATCCAGTTCTTCAAGGACGACGCGACAGCGTTTAACGCCAAGAAGCACGAGGTCATCGACGGCAAGGGCGTGCTGAACAACCGCATCTCCGAGCACATCTTCGAGAACCTCAACCGGATCGGCATTCCCACGCACTTCATTCGCCGTCTCAACATGCGTGAGCAGCTGATCAAGGAAGTTGAGATCATTCCGCTCGAGGTTGTGGTGCGCAACATCGCTGCCGGCTCGCTGGCCAAGCGCTTTGGCCTCGAGGAAGGCACGGTGCTGCCGCGTTCGATCATCGAGTTCTATTACAAGGCCGACGCGCTCGATGACCCGATGGTCTCCGAGGAGCACATCACGGCCTTTGGCTGGGCGACCCCGGCCGAGCTCGACGACATCATGTCGCTCGCCATCCGCATCAACGACTTCCTGTCCGGCCTGTTCCTTGGCGTCGGCATCCAGCTCGTCGACTTCAAGATCGAGTGCGGCCGTCTGTGGGAAGGCGATACGATGCGCATCGTGCTCGCCGACGAGATTTCGCCGGACTCCTGCCGTCTCTGGGACATTGCGACCAAGGACAAGCTGGACAAGGACCGCTTCCGCCGCGACATGGGCGGCCTGGTCGAGGCCTATCAGGAAGTGGCGCGCCGTCTCGGCATCATGGGTACCAACGAGACGCCCAAGCCCTCCGGGCCGGTTCTCGTGAGCAGCAAGGACGACGGCGAGACCCGCCACTAAGCGTTGATCGAACCGACGGCTCCCGTGACGGGAGCCGCTGGACTTTTTGCAGGACCGCAGGAGATCAGTCAGAGTGACCAAGGCCCGAGTTATCGTTACGTTGAAGAATGGCGTCCTCGACCCCCAGGGCAAGGCGATTGAAAGCGCGCTGGGCGGTCTGGGCTTCGCCGGCATCGGTTCCGTCCGCCAGGGCAAGGTGTTCGACATCGTTCTCGAGGAGACCGATCCGGCCAGGGCTGAGGCTGCCCTGAAGAAGATGTGCGAGCAGCTGCTCGCCAACACGGTCATCGAGGACTACAGCATCACTATCGGCTGACCGCTGGTCCCCGTCCGCCTCCCCTGACGCTATCCGGAACGAATGCCATGAAATCAGCAGTCATCCAGCTCCCCGGCCTCAACCGCGACCGCGACATGATCGCGGCGCTGACGAAGATTTCGGGCAAGGCGCCGGTCACGGTGTGGCAGACTGAGACGGAGCTTCCCGACGTCGACCTGATCGTCATCCCTGGCGGCTTTTCCTATGGCGACTACCTGCGCTGCGGCGCGATTGCCGCGCGCATGCCGGTGATGCGCGCCGTGGCCGACAAGGCCGCGAAGGGTGTCACGGTGATCGGTGTCTGCAACGGCTTCCAGATCCTGCTCGAGGCGGGCCTGCTGCCCGGTGCGCTGATGCGCAACGCCTCGCTCAAGTTTGTCTGCCGTGAGGTGAAGCTCGAGGTCGCCAACGCCAACACCGCCTTCACCCGCGCCTATGCCCAGGGCCAGATCATCCGCTGTCCCGTCGCCCATCATGACGGCAACTACTTCGCCGATGCCGAGACGCTGAAGCGCATCGAGGGCAACGGCCAGGTGGTCTTCCGCTATGCGGAGGGCACCAACCCGAACGGTTCCATCAACGACATCGCCGGCGTGATGAATGAGGCCGGCAACGTCCTCGGCATGATGCCCCACCCCGAGAACCTGATCGAGTCCGCCCATGGCGGCACCGACGGCCGGGGCCTCTTCGAGAGCGTATTGGGAATCGCAGCGTGAACCTGACCGAGACGGCCCTTCCCGCCTCCAGGAGCCGATGGGCTGCAGCTGCCCTTGTCGCGCTTGCCGCGCTCGCGGGCTGCCGCGAGCAACCTCCGGCCGGGTCTCCGGTCCCGACGGGCAATCAGGCCGCCGTCTCCGCCCTGCAGGCGATCAATGCCAGCGCCCACGAGTGCTGGATCCGCTCCAAGGATCCAGCCTTTGCTGGCCTTCGCCTGATTCCGGAACTCGACACGCAGTACGGCCGCCCGCGTCTCCTGCTTCTCAGGAAGAACAGCACCCAGGGTCTGCCCGTCCTCGTCATCGAGGCCTATGGCAATCCTGCCAGGGTCGAGACCTATGGTCCCCTTGCCGCCACGCCGCTCGGCAACCGCATCGGCAACGATGTCCGGCGCTGGTCGGCTGGCACGCGTACATGCGCCGCCTGAACCAGGCGGGGAAACGCAACTGTCTGTTTGAAAGGTTGAAACGGAATGAGCAACCCGAACGCGATCCCCATCACCCCGGAACTGGTGGCCGCGCATGGGCTCAAGCCTGACGAATATCAGCGCATCCTGGACCTGATCGGCCGCGAGCCCACCTTCACGGAGCTGGGCATCTTCTCCGCCATGTGGAACGAGCACTGCTCCTACAAGAGCTCCAAGAAGTGGCTGCGCACGCTTCCTACGTCCGGTCCGCAGGTCATCCAAGGCCCCGGCGAGAACGCCGGCGTGGTGGACATCGGCGACGGCCAGGCCGTGGTCTTCAAGATGGAAAGCCACAACCACCCGTCCTACATCGAGCCCTACCAGGGCGCGGCGACGGGCGTCGGCGGCATTCTGCGCGACGTGTTCACCATGGGCGCCCGCCCCATTGCGGCGATGAACGCCCTGCGCTTCGGCGCGCCTGACCATCCGAAGACCCGGCATCTCGTTTCCGGCGTCGTCGCCGGCATCGGCGGCTACGGCAACTCCTTCGGCGTGCCGACCGTGGGCGGCGAGGTCCAGTTCGACGAGCGCTACAACGGCAACATCCTCGTCAACGCCTTTGCCGCGGGCCTCGCCGACGCGGACAGGATCTTCTACTCCAAGGCTGAAGGCGTGGGCCTGCCGGTTGTCTATCTCGGCGCCAAGACGGGCCGCGACGGTGTCGGCGGCGCCACCATGGCCTCCGCCGAGTTCGACGAGACCATCGAGGAAAAGCGCCCGACAGTCCAGGTGGGCGACCCCTTCACCGAGAAGTGCCTGCTGGAAGCCTGCCTCGAACTGATGGCCACCGGCGCTGTCATCGCCATTCAGGACATGGGCGCGGCTGGACTCACTTGCTCGGCCGTCGAGATGGGCGCCAAGGGCGATCTCGGCATCCGCCTAGACCTCGACAAGGTGCCGGTGCGCGAGGAAGGCATGACGGCCTATGAAATGATGCTCTCGGAAAGCCAGGAGCGCATGCTCATGGTGCTCCGCCCCGAGAAGGAGGCCGAGGCCGAGGCGATCTTCCGCAAGTGGGGTCTTGACTTCGCCATCGTCGGCGAGACGACCGACGACCTGCGCTTCCGCGTCTTCCACAAGGGCGAAGAGGTCGCGAACCTTCCCATCAAGGAGCTGGGCGACCAGGCTCCCGAATACGACCGTCCGTGGGTCGAGCCGAAGCCTGCCGCGCCGCTTGCCGACGCTGACGTTCCGCAGACCGATCCGGCGGAGGCGCTCCTGAAGCTGCTCAATTCGCCGAACCTCTCCTCCCGCCGCTGGGTGTGGGAGCAGTATGACACGCTGATCCAGGGCAACTCGCTGCAGATCCCCGGCGCCAACGCCGGCGTCGTGCGCGTCGAGGGACAGGAGAAGAAAGCCCTCGCCTTCTCCTCGGATGTGAACCCCTTCTACTGCGAGGCCGACCCCTACGAGGGCGGCAAGCAGGCCGTTGCCGAGTGCTGGCGCAACCTGACGGCAAGTGGCGCTCTGCCGCTGGCCGCCACCGACAACCTGAACTTCGGCAATCCCGAGAAGCCGGAGATCATGGGCCAGTTCGTCTTCGCCATCAAAGGCATTGGCGAGGCCTGCCGCGCGCTCGACTTCCCGATCGTCTCGGGCAACGTTTCGCTCTACAACGAGACGCTCGGCACCGCGATCCTGCCCACGCCCACCATTGGCGGCGTCGGCCTGATCCGCGACTGGTCGCGCATGGCCCGCGTCCGCTTTGCGGCTGAGGGCGAGGAAATCCTGCTGATCGGCGCGCCGGCGGAATGGGGCACGCACCTCGGCCAGTCGGCCTATCTCCGTGAGCTCTTCGGCAAGAAGATCGGCCCGGCGCCGAAGGTGGACCTCGCCCACGAACGTCGCGTCGGTGACTTCGTCCGTGGCCTGATCCAGGAAGGCATTGTCACCGCCGCCCATGACATTTCGGACGGCGGCCTGGCTGTCGCCATCGCCGAGATGGCCATCGCCTCCGGCATCGGCGCAACCATCGAAGAGCCGGCGGCTCCGTCGCCCATCGCCGCGTTCTTCGGCGAGGACCAGGGCCGCTATGTCGTGACCGCCCTGAAGGGCACCGCCGCCAAGCTCGCCGCGCCCGAGGGCGTGTCGGTGCAGCTGATCGGCGTGACCGGCGGCACGGCGGTGAGGCTCGGCAACGCCGAGCCGGTTTCCGTCGAGGCGCTGAAGCAGGCCCACGAAAGCTGGTTCCCGTCCTTCATGGACGGCAAGCCGGCCTGATCCCGGGCATAACGCAGGCCATATGATCCCTCGAGGCGCGGGGCTTTCCCCGCGCCTTTTTCATTGCCCTTGCCCGCCCTATATCGGCTGAAGAACGACCGGGGTTGCCGTGGTCCACAGCCCGGGGCTCGACGGGCGCCCGCGGTTTGATTTTCCGCCACGCTCGCGGCATTCTCTGAGTCGTCTCAGCAAGGAGTATTTGCCAGTGGCAATGGACGCAAAAGAGATCGAACGTCTCATCAAGGAAGGCATTCCGGACGCCCAGGTGGAGATTCGCGATCTGGCCGGTGACGGTGATCACTACATGGCAGTCGTGGTTGCGGAGAGCTTTCGCGGGCTTTCCCGGGTGCAGCAGCATCAGAAGGTTTACGAGGCCCTGAAGGGCAACATGGGAGGAACGCTGCACGCGCTTGCGCTGCAGACCAGCGTGCCCAACTGAGCGCACTGACCCGTTTCACGCGGCGCCACCTGCCCAGCAGGTGGCGTTTTTCTTTCGGGGAACCCAAGCGGTGCCGGACACCTGCCCTACTTCAGCATCGGCCAGAGTGTGAGCGCGAGCAGCACCCCCATGCCGATGTTGAACCACTTGAGCCGCAGCGGATCGGCCAGGAACTGCCTGAGCGCGACCCCGAAGGCAGCCCAGGCGGACACGCACGGCAGGTTGACCAGCGCGCACGGGATGGTGACCAGAAGGGCTGAAAGGAATGGCATCTGCGGGTCCGCGTAGAGCGCCATGACCGTCACTGCCATCACCCACGCCTTCGGATTGATCCACTGGAAGGCGGCCGCCTCGGAAAAGGTCATGGGCCGTCCCTTCGCGTCCCCGTCCTTGGCCATGCTGCGCGACATGGCAATTCGCCAGGAGAGGTAAAGCAGGTAGGCTCCGCCCAGCACCTTGAGCGCGAGGTGCAGACCCGGATAGGCCGTGAGCAGCGCCCCGAGGCCGAAGCCAACGCCGAGGAGCAGCGAAGCGAATCCCACACCGATGCCCATCACATGCGGGATGGTCCGCACAAAGCCGAAATTCACGCCGGAGGCCAGCAACATGAGGTTATTCGGCCCCGGCGTGATCGACGAGACAAAGGAAAAGACCACCACTGCGGCAAACGTTTCGTAAGACATGGATGTCCCCCGAGGGGGCTGGTGCGCCGGTCGTTCCGGTCGTACCGCCTCCCCGCTCTGACCGATGCGCCTCTTGAACGCAATTCCGGCGGGAGCCCGGAACGTGCGCCCGCCGGAACCGTTGGAAAATCAGGGACCTGCGCGGCTTCCCTGAGAAGTGGTCTCAGCCCTCGAAAAGAAGGCTGCAAGTCCTTGCCGGAATGGCGTCAGATAAGTTCAGAGCCCTTCCGGACCGCGGTTCATGGCTGCGACGCCGGTGCGGCACACCTCCACCAGCCCGAGCGGCTTCATGATCGCGATGAACTGTTCGATCTTGGAGACCCTGCCGGTGATCTCGAAGATGAAGTGCTCGGTGTTGGCGTCGATCACATGGGCGCGGAAGGCATCCGCCAGGCGCAGAGCCTCCACGCGGGCCTCGCCCTTGCCTTTCACCTTGATGAGGGCAAGCTCGCGCTCCAGCGGATGGTCGTGCTGACGCTCGCGGGCCACCTGGGTAAGGTCCACCACGCGGTGCACCGGCACGATGCGCTCCAGCTGATGCTTGATCTGCTCGATCACGTGCGGCGTTGCGTGCGTGACGATGGTGATGCGGGACAGATGCTGCTCGTGTTCGGTCTCCGAGACCGTCAGACTGTCGATGTTGTAGCCGCGGCCGGAGAACAGGCCGATCACGCGCGCAAGGACACCCGGCTCGTTGTCCACGAGCACGGCAAGCGTGCGCTTTTCCGCCTTGGCGGTCTCCTTGGTGATGAAATAGGCGGACCCAGTCGGTTGAAGCTGAGCGTTCATGGTAATCTCTCGGTAACCTTTCCGGATGGAGCGTCATGCCGGACCTGACGGCCCGGCGCGCTCCCGTTGATTGGTTCCGCGCCGGCCGCTGACGGACCGGCGCGACGGTCTCGCGACGGTCCGGGCTAGACCAGCATCCGCCCTTCTTCGCCGATCGCGTTGGCGACGGCCTCGTCCGTGGCCTCGTCCGGAAGCAGCATCTCGTTGTGCGCCTTGCCGGACGGGATCATCGGGAAGCAGTTGGCGAGGTTGGCGACGCGGCAGTCGAAGATCACCGGTCCCGGCGTGTTGATCATCTCCATGATGGCGGCATCGAGATCCGCCGGCTTCTCGCAGCGGATGCCGCGGCAGCCGTAGGCTTCGGCCAGCTTGACGAAGTCAGGCATCGCCTCCGTGTAGGAATGCGACAGCCGGTTGCCGTGCAGCAGCTGCTGCCACTGGCGCACCATGCCCATGTACTGGTTGTTGAGAATGAAGATCTTGATGGGCGCGTTGTACTGGACCGCCGTGCTCAGCTCCTGGATGGTCATCTGCACCGAGGCGTCGCCCGCGATGTCGATGACGAGCGCGTCCGGATGCGCGATCTGGACACCCAGGGCCGCCGGCAGACCGTAGCCCATCGTTCCGAGGCCACCGGAGGTCAACCACCGGTTCGGTTCCTCGAAGCCGAAATGCTGGGCGGCCCACATCTGATGCTGGCCGACTTCGGTCGTTATGTAAGGCTTGCGGTCCCTGGTGAGCTCGAAGAGCCGCTGGATCGCGTACTGCGGCATGATCACGTCCTCGCCCTGCTTGAAGGCAAGCGAGTTGCGCGCGCGCCAGCGGTTGATCTGATCCCACCACGGCTGGAGATTGGCCTTGTCAGCCTTGGCGGTCGCGCGCCACAGGCGCACCAGATCCTCGAGCACCCGGCCGGCATCGCCGACGATCGGGATGTCGACGCGGACGTTCTTGTTGATCGAGGACGGATCGACGTCGATGTGGATCTTCTTCGAGTTGGGCGAGAAGGCGTCGACGCGGCCGGTGATGCGGTCGTCAAAGCGGGCGCCGATGCACAGCATGACGTCGCAGTCGTGCATGGCCATGTTGGCCTCGTAGGTGCCGTGCATGCCCAGCATGCCGAGCCAGTTCGGTCCGCTGGCCGGATAGGCGCCGAGGCCCATCAGCGTCGAGGTGATCGGGAAGCCGGTGAGGTTGACCAGCTCACGCAGGAGATGGGAGGCTTCGGGTCCGGAATTGATGATACCGCCGCCGGTGTAGATGATCGGCCGTTTGGCAGTCTTCAGGAGATCGATGGCAGCCTTGATGGCAGCCGCATCGCCCTGCAGGCGCGGTTGGTAGCTGGGGCGTGGCGCCGTCTGCGGCGGCGTGTAGATGCCGCGGGCGAACTGGACATCCTTCGGAATGTCAACGACCACCGGTCCGGGGCGGCCGGTGCGGGCCACGTGGAAGGCCTCGTGGAGAATGGCGGCAAGCTCGTTGACGTCACGCACCAGCCAGTTGTGCTTGGTGCAGGGACGGGTGATGCCGACCGTGTCGCACTCCTGGAAAGCGTCGGAACCGATCAGCGTGGTGGGCACCTGACCCGTGATGCAGACGAGCGGGATGGAGTCCATCAGCGCGTCCTGCAGCGGCGTGACGGCATTGGTGGCGCCGGGGCCGGAGGTGACCAGCATCACGCCAACCCGTCCGGTCGAGCGGGCATAGCCCTCCGCCGCGTGTCCCGCCCCCTGCTCGTGGCGCACGAGGATGTGCTCGATCTCGTCCTGCTGGTACAGCTCGTCATAGATCGGAAGGACGGCTCCTCCCGGATAGCCGAAAATGTGCTTAACGCCGTTGTCCTTCAGCGCCTGAACCACCATTTCGGCGCCCGTCATTTCCTGCATTGTCGTCTCCTGCCACTTGGGCGCTGGCGCTTGTGCGTTCATCTGCTTTCCTGCCCCATTCGATCACGGACCTCATACTGCCATCGCTGGCAAACCGGCAATAAAAAAGGCCCCCGGAGGAGCCTTCGTTCGCACATGAGCGGCTGTCGCCCGGCGGCTACGCCGCCTTGCCCATGTGCCTTCCTACTACGAGAATGACGTAATTGTTCATGCGCGAACCATAAAAGCACTTGTTTTGATATGTCAATCAGGAATCCGTGCGGCGTAAAGCGCCCGGAGCCGCTCGCTTGCCCATGTCAGGCAGGCAGGTCGCAACCGCCACTCCCTTGTCCACCGCCTCGGAGAACGGCCCGGGAAGCTCTCGCGAAGCCGGCACTGGGCGGAAAACCACAGAGCGGCGGATGGCTTCGCCGCCTGCGTCTTTCGCTTCCGGTCCGATCGCTCGGTCAGGCGCGGATGTAGTTGGCGCCTGGGGCCTGCCCGGTGGCTTTCGTCTCGGGCGCCCGCTGCAGGTAGATGATCCGTGCCGGACGGCTCACCTCCGCTTCGACCTGCCGCGCCAGATCCCGGACAAGCGCCTTCTTCATGCTCTTCAGCTTCTTGGTGGCGAGACCTTTCAGCTCGGCGACCCGGGACTTCTTCTTCGGAAACTCGACCACCATCGTCTCCTCGGACGGGCCGGCGATCACAGTCTGTTCCGGCTCGTCGATGTCGGGAGTTCCCTTCTGGAAGCCCTGCACGAGCTCGGCCAGTCGCTTGCGCGTCTTTTCCTCGCTTTGGGTACTTCTGTAGACGACAACGGCCAGCCGGTCATCGCTTGAGGACGAGCTTTCGGTACCCGAGATGGAGCTGGCCTCGCTCATCTCCGCGATACCGCTGTCGTCGCCGGACGCCACGGAGGATCGGTCCGGGGCGGCGGCAATGGCAAGCCGGACCGCCGGCATGACCGCCGGCATGACGGCTGGCAAGAGGGTCTGCACTGGGGCCGTTGATGCCCACAGGTTTTCCGTCTTGAAGACGCCGCTCAGATCCGGACGGAAACCGAGGTTGCACAAGAGGCGTCCCTTGGTGTCGATGCGGAAATCGTCATCCGTCAGCGCCCCCACGTTGATGCCCGCCGCTGACAGGCGCTGCTGGAATGCCGCCCGATCCTTGACCAGCAACGCCTTGATGTTCTGCGCCACCTCAGCCTTCCTGGCCGACTTCTTCTCCAGTGCCGCAATGATATCCCTCATGTTGGAGAACGTCGGCAGATCCCGATCGTCCCGGAATACATGCGCGAGATAGCCGCCAGGCAGCTCCACCACAGAAACGTACCCGGTCAGGCTTCCGTCCCGGCTGTGATCCAGGCGGCGCGCCTTCTCGAACAGATCCGCCAGCTGCCAGGTGACGTTGTTGCGCATGCGGCGCACGGCGACCGGGCGGCTGTCTTCCCGCGGCAGCCGGATGACCAGCTTCGCAGCTTCCTTGTTCGAACTTTCAAGCGCCTGCAGGCTGGCGTCGGTGCCAGGAAGCTCTGTGACGCCATCCTTGGCGGAATATTTGATGCCGTCGAGCTTGACCTTCATCATGCCGCGCTTGTCCTGCTCGACGCGGGCTTGCCGCTCGCTCAGCTTCTCGAAGGCCTGCAGGATCCCCCGATGCAGGATCACCGTGTCCACCCCGGCAGCCGCCGGTCCGAGATCACGGATGAGATCCATCGCGAAGCGTTCGCCACTCGACACGAACATCAGCCGGCGCGGGCCGGCAAGCTCGTCTGAAGGATTCCGCTCGAACTCCTCGGCCCAGGCCTGGGCAAACTGCTTTGCCAGGTCGGGCGCCTGCACCGTCGGCTTCTGTCCATTCTGTGCCTGTAGCACCTTGTAGGCCACAAACGCACCGGCAGCTCCAGCAACGCCAACCAGGGCAGCCGTCGCGCCGAAGCTGATCGTCAGGTACACAAGCCCCGAGAACAGTGCGGCGGCAACAACCCCATACCCGAGACGGCCGACGACCGAGGGCGTGCATCCCGAGATCTTGTCCATGAGCTGCTTGCACACGCGCTTCCAGGTGCTGCGGGGCTCGGGCCTCTCGCCGTTGGAAGGCGTGATGATCCTTTCCGCCCGGGTCACGATACGGTTCCACCCGCTTCGGGAGAAGGCCGCCCGGCCATAACCCCGGGGAAGGCCCTTGGCGTTGTCTTCGACATCCTTGAGGAGACTCGCCAGATCGCCGGCCTTCACGTCCCGGTATTTCCGCGACGAAAACAGCTTCTTCTCGAGATCCGGACGGATCGTGTAATCCAGCTCATGGCTATACTTTTCCAGCGCCTGGCGGATCATGTCGCGCACGGCGGTTCTCTGCTCGACCAGGCTGCGCCGGGGGAGATGGATGGCGTCCCTCAGACGGTCCAGCGTTGACCGGTCATCGTCCTTGACGGCCAGAACGGGCCTGCCGTCTTCGAGGGTGTAGGTATAGACGATCTTGTCCATTCGAGGCCCTTTGGAATAGTCGCTACGAGTATAATGACCTGAAAAATCGCAAAAATTACCAGTCATTTCGGAATTTATTGGATACCTCATCCAACTATCCTCCTAGGTGACCGTCAGAAATTATTTCCTTCCATACGGAAAATTTCTGCACCATTCCGAAGACAACGCTTCGCACGAAAGGTGCGTCAATTTCGGAAACAGGAAAAGCAACCATCATGATGGGCCGCTCCTCATCATTCAGCGCGAAATAGAGGCCATCGGTCACGTTCCAGAGAAACGAATACTGCATGAGCATCACGAGCTTTTCGCGCGGGAGCTCCGGCATCTCGCCGAGATATTCCATGGAGAAACACACGCGGCGCGCCTGTTCGTCCAATTCGACGGATATGATGTCGGCGCCGGTCAGGATTCTCCATGCGCCGTCCTCATGCCGGACAACGTCCGCATGGCCGGCGACGGCATCGTGCAGCGACTGTTCAATGGTGTTGGCTGGACCACCCAAGGACGACCTCAAATAACATTTATGGAGCCAAATTCCGTATCGTTTTTACTGACCTTATGTATTACCGATCAAAGTACAGACGCCAAATTAGACACCAAAAACAAGGAGAATGGTGACGAATATTACACTTCCATCATATTCATTCATAAATGTAGACTGAGATCCAAGATCTTTTCAGAGAATTTTCCCGTTTACCACCCTTCAACCATTCCCGATCACGACCCTTTAATGATCTACACCTAACGTCACGGTCGATTGGGGGTGCTTGTCATGTATGTTGAAAATTACAATCGATCGAATGAAGCGACCGCGCAGGAAAGACGTGCGGCTGGCCAGACCCCGGACCGGCTGATCGGCCAGGTCAGCCGGTGCGATGGATCGACGGCCGTCATCACGGGAATCTATGCCGATCCCGAACACGCGGCCCACCTCACCGTCGGCAAGCTCATATCCGTCAATCTGGGCACCATCCGGACGGTCGGCCTTGTCTATGCCGTGGAACAGGCCCCGTTCGCGACGGAAGGCGGAGCCCTGTCCGTTTCGGTTTCGGTGGAGTTCCTGGGAGAGGTCCGCGACAACGGAACCGGGGTGATCTTCGATCGTGGCATCACCGAATATCCCTTCATCGGCGCACCCGCTCACCGCATCCGCGCGAGCGATCTCAGGGCGATCTACGACCTCGGCGGCAAGCACGCCATCCGCATCGGCAGCCTGTCCCAGGACGGCATGATCGACGCAACGGTGGCGGTCGATGAGATGCTCAGCCGCCACTTTGCGGTCGTCGGCACCACCGGCGTCGGCAAGTCGACGGCCGTGAGCCTGCTGCTCCGCAAGATCGTGGAAGCGCGCCCGGACCTCAGCGTGCTCATCTTCGATCCCCACAACGAATTCGGTGTGCCGCTGGCCGACCATTGTGTCCGGCTCAATCTGAAGACGCTTTCCCTGCCGTTCTGGCTGTTCCGCCTCGATGAGCTGACCGAAGTGCTCTACCGCGGCCACGCGGCGCCGCCCGAAGAGCTTGAGCTGCTGCGCGACATCATCGTGCATGCGAAGCTCGCCCACCGGGACCCGGGCGGCGTGCTGCGGCGCAAGCTGGACTCCACCGGTATCACCGCTGATACGCCCATGCCCTATCGCATGGCGGACGTGCTCCGCGAGATCAACGACCGCATGGGCGCCCTTGAAGCCAAGTCGGAACGGCCGCACCTCCGCCATCTTCGGCTCCGCCTCGAAGCGGCGATGAACGATCCGCTCTATCGCTTCATGTTCGGCGTTCCGGCAACCGAGGAAACCATTCACGAAACCATCGGCGCCATCTTCCGCATCCCGAACGACGGCCGGCCGATCACCTGCTTCGAGATGGCAGGCATTCCGGGCGAGGTAGTGAATGCTGTCTGTTCGGTGCTGGCCCGCCTGGCCTTCGACCTCGCGAGCTGGAGCGACGGCAAATTCAAGGTTCTGGTGATGTGCGAGGAAGCGCATCGCTACGTGCCCTCCGATCCCCGGCTGGGCTTCGAGCCCACGCGGCTCGCCCTGGCGCGGATCGCCAAGGAAGGCCGCAAGTACGGCTGTCACCTGGGCGTCATCACCCAACGGCCCGGTGACCTGGACCCGACGGTCCTCTCACAGTGCTCGACCATCTTCGCCATGCGGTTGTCCAACGAGAGCGACCAGGCAATCATCCGCTCCGCGATCGGTGACGCTTCGGCCTCTACCCTCGCCTTCCTTCCCGCGCTCGGACAGCGGGAGGCGATCGCCTTCGGCGAGGGCGTGGCGGCAACCATGCGTCTGCGCTTCGAGGAGGTGCCCCCGTCTCTCCTGCCCGGCAAGCCCGAGAATGGCGACGGCGCCCTGACACGCGCGAATGCGGACATCCGCCAGATCATCGACAGGATGCGCAGCGTCACGCAACCCATGGCGGGTTCGCTGCTGAAGCATTCCGATGACCTCGGTTCCGAGGTTCCGGATGGCGACGCAGGCACGTATCCGGCCGGACCATCCTTGTCCGGCGGCTCCCGCTTCTTCAGCCGCTAGATCCGGGTCTTCAGCGTCGCGGCGCGCCGCTGCAGCATGAGCAGAGCCTCTGACGGAAATGACACGAGAAAGAGGGCATCGCCGCCGTGCGCCCTCTTTCCTTGCAAACACACCGCTACACAGGCACGCGCTGCCAGTCGGGCCCGAGCTGGTGCCGGAACCAGGTCATCTGGCGCTTGGCGTACTGCCGGCTGGCCGCCTTCGCCCGTTCGGCCGCTTCCTCCAGGGAGATTTCCCCGGCGAGACAGGCGGTAAGCTCCGGCACGCCGATCGCCTTGGCGGCCGGAAGCCTGGGATCGAGGTTCAGGCTGTTGAGCGCCTTCACCTCGTCGATGGCCCCGAGCTCGAGCATCCGGTCGAAGCGGTCTGAGATGCGCTGCGCAAGCACCTTCCGGTCTGGCTCCAGCACGATCTTCTCGGCGCTGGCCCCGTCCACCAGCGGCACCGACCTCTCCCGCTGCCAGCTGGAGATGGAACGTCCTGACGCGTCGAGGACTTCCAGCGCGCGCACGATCCGCTGCCCGTCGGATGGCATAAGCCGTGCGGCGGTCTCGGGGTCCCGTTCTGCGAGCAGCCGGTGCAGCGCCTCTGCGCCCTCCTCGGCAAGCCGCGCGCGCCACCCCTCGCGGATTTCGTCAGGAATGTCGGGCATCGGCGAGAGCCCCTCCGTGAGTCCGCGGAAATAGAGCCCCGTGCCACCCACGAAAATGACGGGACGCCCCTCAAGCCGGGGGTCCCGGAGCAGCTTCTCCACGTCCCGAAGCCAGGCGCCCGTGGAATAGGAGACGGACGGATGGATGTGGCCGAACAGATGGTGCGGCGCCCGCACCAGCTCTTCCGCCGAAGGTCTCGCCGTCAACAGCGAGAGCACCGAATAGACCTGCATGGAATCGGCGTTGAAGATCACCGCGCCGCTACGCTCGGCCAGCTCGATCGCACGAGCGGTCTTGCCGCTGGCAGTCGGTCCCGCTATCAGGGTGGCGCCCTTCAGCATGGCAACCCCGCCAGCATATCCGGACATTCCCATGGCTCTCGTCGCAACGCTCATCTCCAATCCAAAGGCCGCAGATCTCAGCCAGGCAACCGCGAATATGGCAGCAGATGCGCTCGGCGCAACCTCTGTCGCGTGGCTGGCGCCTGAAATCGCCTGTGACATTGCGGTTCCCGCCGGCCTTTCCCGCGAGGAGGCGGAGGGTCGCCTGCGCGGGGCCCTTGCGGCCAAGCCCATCGACGTCGCCGTGCTCGAGGCGGAGGGCCGCCGCAAGAAGATGCTGATCGCCGACATGGACTCGACCATGATCGACCAGGAGTGCATCGACGAGCTGGCTGCCGAGATCGGCATCAAGGACCATGTGGCCGCCATCACCGCGCGTGCCATGAACGGCGAGATCGCCTTCGAGCCGGCGCTTCGCGAGCGCGTGGCACTGCTCAAGGGCCTCGACATCTCCGTCATCGACCGGGTGATCGAGCGGCGCATCACGCTTGCCTCCGGCGGCCGCGAGCTGGTGGCCACCATGCGCGCAAACGGCGCCTACACGGCGCTGGTCTCCGGCGGCTTCACGGTGTTCACCGGCCGCATCGCCGCCATGCTCGGCTTTGACGAGCACCGCTCGAACACGCTGATTGAGGAAAACGGCAAGCTCGCGGGCCTCGTCGCCGAGCCGATCCTTGGCCGCGAGGCCAAGGCCAGTTCGCTGATCGAGATTTCGCAGCGACTCGGCATCGCTCCTGCCCAGGTGATGGCCGTCGGCGACGGTGCCAACGACCTCGACATGCTGCGGCTGGCAGGCGCCGGCGTGGCGCTCCATGCCAAGCCCTCCGTCGCCGCGCAAGCGCAGATCCGCATCGACCATGGCGATCTTACCGCCCTGCTCTATCTTCAGGGTTACAGACAGGAGGAATTCGCCAGATGAAGCCGATCGTCACGGAACGTCTGCTGCTGCGCAACTGGGAGGAGCGCGACCGTGACCTCTTCCACCGGATCAACTCCGACGATGTGGTGATGGAGTTCTTTGACTTCCGCCGCACCCGCGAGGAAGCCGACCGCGTATTGGACCGCATGCGCGCCGGCATCGACAACCTCGGCTATGGATGGGCCGCCGTCGAGCTGCGCGAGACCGGCGAGTGCCTCGGCTTCACCGGCATCTCGCCGGTGACGAACACCCCGCCCGTCCCCGACGGCGAGATCGAGATCGGCTGGCGTTTCGCCCCCGAACACTGGGGCAAGGGCTATGCGACGGAAGCCGCCCGCGCCTGGCTGCGCTTTGGCTTCGAGGAACTGGGTCTGCACCACATCATCGCCTTTGCGGTGGAAAGCAACGAGCGATCCATCGCCGTCATGAAGCGTCTCGGCATGCTGCCGGATCCGGCGCGAAATTTCCTGCATCCGCGCGTGGCGGAGACCCATCCGCACCTGCGTCCGCATGTGGTCTACACGATTACGAAGGAGCGCTGGCAGGCCCGCGCGCACGGGTGAAGGCTTTCGGTGAAGCCGCATGCACGCGGTTGGGCGGCCCTGACAAGCAGGCGGACTGCCGAAATCGCCTTGCGCTTCAGAGCTTTTCCGGCAGATCGAGACTGTGGGTAGAGGAAAGGGGTGTATTCGTGTTTCCACCCGTTACCACTACTGCCTTCATCAGGTCCAGCGCGCGGCCGATGACCGAACTCTCGCCGGTGATGGTGGGAAAGGCGACCGTCGACACGAGCCTGACGGTGACGGTTTCGCCACCTTCACCGACGAACTCCACCGTGATCCAGGAACTGTTGGGACTTTCCCGCGAGATGACGGTATCCACGAGATGAAATGATGGCTCATCGGCATCGGGCAACGCGCTCATGGCGAGCCTGCGCCCGTTCGCGAATCGACCTCGGCCTCGGGCCTGTCGAATCCGGATATCTCGTCCTCGTGCCAGCGGCCCCGGTCGTCCTGATACTCGATATGAGCGTCGTCACCGATGAGTTCGTGCGCGTCCGCCGCGTTCTGGGCGGCAATCACCGCCTCGTGCCGGGTGGGAAAACTTTCGGAATAGACATCGCCGACCTTGTAGGCCCAGCCGCCATCGTGCTCGACGACCTCATACACGACCCGCGCTGCCTTCTCCGGGCGTTGGTCGCTAAGCAGGCGGCGCGGATGGCGCTTTCGGTAGTCCCGGCGAAGCAGGGCCAGAAGTCCCCATACGCCAGCGAAAAACAGGGCAAGACGCATTCCGGTCCCTTCCGATTGGATGATGATCCCTCCAACGTCCGGATAGCCGGCATGTTCCGTGAAATCTTCCGGGCCTTCGCCGGGATTGGAACGAAGTGCGTTTCGGTCTAAAGCTCGGACCAGGGTTCCACCGACAAGAATCCTGGGGCCCTGCCCGGCCTTTTGGCTCAAATTCAAGCAACCTGGGGACGCCGCATGAAGATTGCCACCTGGAACATCAATGGCGTGAAGGCGCGCATCGACAGCCTGCTCCACTGGCTGCGGGAAGCTTCCCCTGACATCGTGTGTCTGCAGGAAATCAAGACCGTGGACGACCTCTTCCCGCGCCTGGAGATCGAGGCCCTGGGATACAACGTGGCGACTCACGGCCAGAAGGGGTTCAATGGCGTGGCCATCCTCTCGAAATTCCGCTTCGACGAGGTCAACCGCGGTCTTCCCGGCAACGATGCGGACGAACAGGCCCGTTTCGTCGAGGGCGTCTTCTCGACCAAGCGGGGTGTCATACGCGTCGTGTCCCTGTATCTGCCGAACGGCAATCCGGTCGGCAGCGAAAAGTTTCCCTACAAGCTCGAATGGATGCAGAGGCTCGAGCGCTGGACTCGCGAACGGCTGGAGCTGGAGGAACCGCTGGTTCTCGCCGGCGACTACAACGTCATACCGGAGCCTGAGGACGCGAAGAACCCGGAAGCTTGGCTGGGCGACGCGCTGTTCCAGCCGGAAAGCCGCGCTGCCTTCCGCCGCCTGAAGAATCTCGGCATGACGGACGCCCTGCGTGCGGTAAACGACCGACCCGAGACCTACACTTTCTGGGACTACCAGGCCGGCGCCTGGCAGAAGAACAACGGCATTCGCATCGACCACATCCTCGCTTTCCCCCGAAGCAGCCGACCGCCTTCGCACTGTCCGCGTCGACAAGCACACACGCTCGTGGGAAAAGCCTTCAGATCACGTTCCGGTGGTTGTGGAGCTGGATGTGGAGGCAGCCTGAGGTGAGCGGCCCAACAGGTTCCTTGGCCCTTTCAAGCAGGCTTCAGTTCCCCGTTTGTTAGCTCTGAACGGGGTAATGAAGGAAGCCCGCCCCTCTCGGACTTCAGGCACGCGGGTCTGCGCTTCGCTACGCCGAAGATGCCAAGAGTTCACTCTCCCCGCATTGGGGATACAGGGCGGGTTGCTTTCAGAGTTCTGCAGGCCCACCAAAGACGAAGATCGCTGTTACGTTGGGCGAAGGTTGTCTCCCCCAATGTGGGTAGAATGCAAAACCCAACCTCTTGCTGGAGCCAAGTATCTGGCTTTTGCGAGAGGGGGAATTAGAAACAACCCGAAAACAGAAGGCCAGTCTCCTGCCCGGATCTGCGCTGACCGGCAGCCAACATGCCTGCAAAGGATGAAACTCAGAGAAGCTTTCAGGTCGCGGCCGGTCAGCATCCCGGCAGGGCAGGAACGGCCCTACCGCAGGCCGTTCTTGAGATAGTCCTCGGCAAGCGCGATCGCCGTGCGGCGGTCGGCCTCCGCCGAAAGCGCGAAAGCCTGCTCCTGCATGGCCCGGATCCAGCCGACATCCTTCGGCGCGGCATGTTCGAGCGCCGTGGTCATGAGCGCCAGCCCGCGCACCGTCTGACCGCTCTGGAACAGGAGATTGCCGAGCGTGGCCTGCGCGCCCACATGGCCCTTTTCCGCGGCGAGCTGCAGCCACCGGGCCGCCTGCGTGACATTGCGCTGGACGCCCTCGCCCTTCAGGAACATCAGGCCCAGCTCGTATTGCGCGGCCGGATGACGGTAGGTAGCAGCGGCGCGCATGAAATATTCCTGCGCAAGCGTCGGGTTCGCCTCGATGGCCGTGCCGGGGATTCCGTTCTTGAGATAGCGTCCGACCGCCACCAGCGCATCGGCGACGTAGGCCTCGTCCTCGCTGCCCGGCTGCACATCAAGCTGCGCCACGGCCGTGAAGAACCGGAAGGCCTCGTAATCGTTACGGGTAACGCCGTCGCCGTCGGCATACATGCGCGCGAGCTTCCAGCGCGCGCCGACCTGACCGTTCTCGGCGGCATAGCGATAGGCCTCGATGGCCTCTTCCTTCTTGCCGCTCTTGTATGCCGTGAAACCGAACTTGAAGACGGCCCAGGGCGATTTCTCTGGCTGCTGCACCACGATCTTGTCATCGAGCGCTGTCGCCGGGCCGGCGATGGCGACGACGACCAGCCCTCCCAATACTGCCCCCTTCAGACATTTCAACTTGCGCATAACACCGTACTTTCTCGACGCCGCAAGCCGCCCACAAAGGTGCAGAGGATCCCGAACGCTCCCCTCAACCCCAAGCTGCTGGCCTGGCATCTTCCTTGCGGAGAATGCCCGGACATCAAGACCTGAAATCGCTCGAGCCTTCATTTAGAACCCTTGCTGCATGCACAGCTCAGTTAATAAATCGTAACCTGCAGGAGGCGTACCAACAGGATATTGGGTGCGCCTCCTTTATGGCGGGAAATTGACCTTCAGCACCCGCATTGTTCTAGCTTATTACATCGTCACTGACTGTTGCGATTTGGTCACAAATCCCAGTTTTGAATTGTTAGTCTGCACCCTTCGTCCCGCGGGCGGCGGAAATACTGGCCAATGAAAAAGGCCGAAGGCGGGACTGCCTTCAGCCTTGTTTTTGTTACGATAAATGAAGCGTAAATTGGGCGGCGCAGCGGCAGCTGCATGTCCTGGCGCCGCTGGAGCGATTCCGGAACGGTTTCCCGTCCGGAATCGCAAGCGCTGATACCAAGTACAGTTCAGGCTTTGCTGGTGAAAACCTGAACTGGACTAGGCCGCGTCGCGCACCCGGGCGAGTGCCGCCTCGAGGCGGGCCTTCAGGTCGAGGAGCTCGGCATGCCTCTCGCGCTCCTGGGCGACGACCTCTTCCTTCGCGTTGGCCACGAACTTCTCGTTCGACAGCTTCTTCTCGACGCGGTCGATTTCGGCCACCGCCTTGGCGATCTCCTTCTCGAGACGTGCGGTCTCGGCCTTGAGGTCGATCAGCTCGCCGAGCGGCAGGCAGAAGGTCGTGCCGGCGATGACGAGCTGCGCCGAGCCCTTCGGAACGTCGGATGAGAACGCAACCTCGCCGACGCGCGCCAGCCTGCGGATCGCCGGATCGTGGCGTGCAAGACGTTCGCGCGTCAGCTCGTCCGCGCCGACAGCGACGAGCGGCGCCTGGGCCGCCGGCGGCACGTTCATCTCGGAGCGGACCGAGCGGATGCCGTTGACGAGATCGACCAGCCAGTTGAGGTCGGCCGCGGCCTCCTCGTCCTCGAACGAGATGTCCGGCCAGCGGGTGAGCGCCAGCACATCGTCTCGGCCGCCCTCGCCAGCGGTCAGCTGCCACAGTTCTTCGGTCATGAAGGGCATGAACGGGTGCAGCAGCTTGTAGATCTGGTCGAGCACATAAGCCGCGCAGGCGCGCGACTCGGCCTTGGCCGCCTCGTCCTCGCCGTTGAATACGGGCTTCAGGAGCTCCAGGTACCAGTCGCAGAACAGGCTCCATACGAACTTGTAGGCCGCGCCCGCCGCCTCGTTGAACTTGTAGGTGACGATGCCTTCGGTAACCTCCCGCGCCGCGCGGGTAAGCTCCGTCAGGATCCACCGGTTGATCGCCAGACGCGCATTCGCCGGCTCGAACGACGGGTCATGCTTGACGCCGTTCATCTGGGCGAAGCGTGTGGCGTTCCAGAGCTTCGTGCCGAAGTTGCGGTAGCCCGCGACGCGCGCCGGATCGAGCTTCACGTCGCGTCCCTGCGCGGCCATGATGGCCAGCGTGAAGCGCAGCGCGTCCGCGCCGTACTCGTCGATGAGTTCCAGCGGGTCGATGACGTTGCCCTTGGACTTCGACATCTTGGCGCCGTGCTTGTCGCGCACCAGCGCGTGGACGTAGACCGTGTGGAACGGCTCCTTGCCCGTGAAGTGCAGGCCCATCATCATCATCCGGGCAACCCAGAAGAAGATGATGTCGAAGCCCGTGACCAGGACCGAGGTCGGGTAGTAGGTCTCGAGTTCCGGCGTCTTGTCCGGCCAGCCGAGCGTGGAGAACGGCCAGAGGGCGGACGAGAACCAGGTGTCGAGAACGTCCTCGTCGCGGGTGAGAATCTCGCCGGGCTTAAAGTTCTCGAGCTTCTCCTCGACCCAGGCCTTCCACGGCCCCTCGTGCGCGAGGTAATGCTGGATGGCGACCTCGAGAGCCGTTTCCTCGTCCTTCTCGACGAAGACGGTGCCGTCCGGTCCGTACCAGGCCGGGATCTGATGACCCCACCAAAGCTGGCGCGAGATGCACCAGGGCTGGATGTTCTCCATCCACTCGAAATAGGTCTTTTCCCAGTTCTTCGGAACGAACTTGGTGCGCCCCTCTCGGACGGACGCGATGGCGGGCTTTGCCAGCGTTTTGGCGTCGACGTACCATTGGTCGGTCAGGAACGGCTCGATCGGCACGCCGCCGCGGTCGCCGTGCGGAACCATATGCCGGTGCGGCTCGATCTTGGCCAGGCACCCAAGCTCTTCCATGATCTCGACGATGGCCTTGCGCGCCTCGAACCGGTCGAGGCCATGCAGCCGCTTCCAGAGCGCCGTCTGTTCCGGCGTCGGCGTGAGGCCCTCGAGGAAGTCCTCGTTGTCCTCCAGCGTGATCTTCGCCTCGATCGTCATGACGTTGATCGCGCGCAGGCCATGGCGCTTGCCGACCTCGAAGTCGTTGAAGTCGTGCGCGGGCGTGATCTTGACCGCGCCCGTGCCCTTCTCCGGATCGGAGTATTCGTCGCCGACGATCGGGATGCGGCGGCCGACGATCGGCAGGATGACGTTCCTGCCCATCAGGTGCTTGTAGCGCTCATCCTCCGGATGAACGGCGACGCCCGTGTCGCCCAGCATCGTCTCAGGACGCGTGGTGGCAACCGTGATGTAGGTCTCCGGGTTCTCCGGATCGAAGACCTCGCCCTCGATCGGATAGCGGAAATGCCAGAGGTTGCCGTTGACCTCGCGCTGCTCGACCTCGAGGTCCGAGATTGCCGTCAGCAGCTTCGGATCCCAGTTGACGAGGCGCTTGTCCTTGTAGATCAGCCCCTGCTTGTAGAGCGTGACGAACACCTCGATGACGGCCTTCGAGAGGCCCTCGTCCATGGTGAATCGTTCGCGGCTCCAGTCGCACGAAGCGCCCAGCCGCTTGAGCTGGTTGAAGATGGCGCCGCCGGATTCGGCCTTCCACTCCCAGACGCGCTCGATGAATTTCTCGCGGCCGAGGTCCCGGCGATGGATGCCCTTGGCCGCCAGCTGGCGCTCCACGACCATCTGCGTGGCGATGCCCGCATGGTCCATGCCGGGCTGCCAGAGAACGTTCTTGCCGCGCATGCGCTCGAAGCGGACCATGATGTCCTGCAGCGTGTTGTTGAGCGCATGGCCCATGTGCAGCGAGCCGGTTACGTTGGGCGGCGGGATGACGATGGTGAATGCCTCCGCGCCAGGTTCAGCACCAGCGCCAGCGCTGAACGCCCCAGCTTCTTCCCATAGCCTTGTGATTTTTTCTTCGACGCTTTTGGCGTCATAGGTCTTTTCGAGCATAGTGGTATATCCGTGCTGCGCCGGTCTTGTTATCTGCGTGTAAAGCGGATGGGCCCGAGCGTGTCAACCAAACTCGGTACCGCCGGGCGCTTTGAAAAACCCCGGTGCATGGAAGATCCGCGCCTGCCTGAGCGCGTTCCCCAGCGGTCGGGCAGCGGCTCCATGGGGTCTCGCATCTCTCGCGGATCAGTGGTTGGACGGGAGTACGCCCCCCACGAAGGCCAGGCTGCGAAACGAATATGGCGGGAAATCCCGCCACGGAAATCTCTCCTGGAAGCAATCCGGCGGCTGACGCCGGAAGGCGCATCAGCCGCCCCGGGCGATGCGCTCGATTTCCTCGCGGACCAGCCGTTCCACCAGCTGCGGAAGGTTTTCGTCAAGCCAGTCCCGCAGCATGGGACGAAGCATGTCCTCCACGGCGTCGGCCAGGCTCTTGCGGCGCACTGCCTGATAGGCTTCGCTCAGCTCGCTGAACGCCATTGCCACCTTGCGCTCCGACTGTTCCGAGAGGATGGGCGCCGGTCCGGATGCTGCGGATGCGGGCGGTACGGACTCGGATACCTGAACCATGGTCTCCTCACGCACCCTTGTTTCGGCCTCTTCCGCGGCCGCGATATCGGCGGCGCGCGACACGCCGTCGGCACCGTTGAAAGCTGCCCTGTCGCTGCCGGCCTCGGCATCGCCAGTCACCGGCTTCGGCGCCGGACGAAGCGAAACGATGTCGTTGGCGAGCTGGGCGGTCTTCACAGCCTGCGGTAACGGCCTGGAGAACTCGGACGGCCTGGAAGCGGGCTGCGGTTGGCTCTCGGCAACGGCAGGCGCGGGCGTGGCGGGAACGTCAACCTCCGCATCCGCGGCGCGAAGAGGCTCCTGCGTCTGGACAGGCTTCTCATCCTTTCTGGACGTCTCGTTATCCTCGATGATACGCCGGATCGACGCGAGAATTTCTTCCATCGAGGGCTCACGCTGAACACTGCTCGGCTGTGCCATGGTCATTCCGGTGCCTTCATCCACGGTTTACCCGCCTTTTCGCGCGGGTATGCGAATCATTGATAGACTACCGAAGGATTAGGACCGTGAGAATCCTTTAACCATGAAACCGTTCGTTTCACACAGAAAGTAAAAAGCCCGCCTCACTGACGAGTGAAGCGGGCTTAATCTGACTTCGCCGATCAGACGGTTAGCGTCCGTCAGGCGTACGCAGGCCGATCCACTTGTCCTTGACCGCGTCGAGGTGTTCCTTCGGATTGTAGGGCGTCACCGGGAGCCCCAGCCGTTCAGCGGTCAGCTGCCCCGTGGCGGAGGCAATCGCGTAGCTCGCCACGACCACGTTCCGCTGGGCGTTCACAAGATTGATCTGGGCCGTGATGACGTCCGCCTGCGCCTGCAGAACGTCGAGCGTGGTGCGCTGGCCGACGTCGCGCTCCTCGATCACGCCACTCAGCGCAAGCCTCGCGGCAGCGACGGATTCGCGCGTGGCGCGGACATTTTCGATGGCGGCGAAATAGTTGGCCCATGCGGACGCCACGGCGGCGCGCACCTGGTCACGGGTCACATCGACATTGATGCGAGCCTGTCCGAGGGACTCCTTGGACTGGCGTACGCGCGCGTGCTCCGCGCCACCCTGATAGATCGGAATGGTCAGACGCAGTCCAACCGAGGCGGAATGACCATCGGTCGAAGCGCCATACCGGTCGCCGGTCGTGGCGGACAGGCTGGCCGTGGCCGAGAGCGACGGCAGCAGCGCGCCCTCATCGACCTTCACGGCGAAGGAGGCCGCATCCACTTCATGCGCCCGGGCAATCAGAGCCGGATGCTGATCGAACGCGAGCGCGTAAGCGGCCTCGATGCTCTTCGGCAGCAGCTTGGTCAGCGGTTCCGGCATTTTCAGGGAACCGGGCTCCTCGCCGACGATCTGGCGGTAAATGGCTTCCGCGGAACGCGCGTCGGCCTGCGCCGTCGCGTGCTGCGCAAGCGCAAGCTGTAGCGCCGCCTCGGCCTGCGCCACATCGGTGCGGGTACCCTCGCCCACCTCGTAGCGCGACTGTGCCGAACGCAGCTGCTCGCGCAGGAATTCGATATTCTGGGCCCTGAGATTGGCGATCTGGCGCGCCCGGATAACATCCATGTAGGCGCTGGTCGCGTCTAGCAGCAGGTTGAGCTCGTTGTTACGCAGTGCGGCCTGTGCAGCCCGCACCCGGGCCTCGGCCTGCCTGACGTTGTTGGCGGTCTGAAATCCGTCGAAAATGGGCTGCTGGAGCTCGATACCGAACGAACCGGCCCGAATCTCGCCAACGTCATCCGACGTCAAACTCGCGGTTCCCGTTGCACTGAGTCTGGGACGCAGTCCGGACTTGGCAAGCGGGACGCTCTCATCGACGACCCTGACGCCCGCCCGGTTGTAGTTCATCGTCGAGTTGTTCTGATAAGCCTTGGTGAGCGCCCCCTGCAAAGTCTCAGCACCGACTTGAACGACTGAAAGAGCCAAGGCGACGGCAGAAAGTCCCGCCAAGAATAATTTTCGTGAAGGCACGTTCAACCTCTTCTCATCAGCGCTGGAAACCCACCGCGATTGTTCCCCCTGCATCTCGTGCCCGAAGCCACCCGAAGACAGGCGAATCCAACCCCCTCGAAGCAGTACCACAGAAGAATGTTACAATACATCCCGAACGAAAACCGTTGCAGGAAAGCAACATCCGTTCTGTCAATATAACAAGATCANGCTCGTCAGAAGACGAATCCGGGTTCTTTCTGGAAGCCCGGNAGTGGATGGATCGCTGCATTGAAATCCGCACGCTCGGACACGACACCCTCAACTTTGANGAAGATGTGCGCGCGCGCAGAATTGCCCGTGCCGATGACGGTGACAANACGTCCGCCCTCACCCAATTGGTTGAGGAGCGCCTCGGGAACATAGTCGACACTGCCCTGAAGGATGATGACGTCATAGGGGGCGTGCGCCGGATGCCCTGCCTCAAGCGGTCCGGTAACGACCGTGGCGTTGCCGTAACCGAGAGCGGAAAGCGTCGAGGAAGCCTTCTCTGCAAGCGCCGCGTCTGTCTCCAGACCAACGACGAAGCTGGCGACGCGCGAAATGACGGCGGTGGAATAGCCGGTGGCGCAACCCACGTCGAGCACCAGGTCGGTGGAGCGGACTCCGGCCAGCTGCAGGAGCCGGCCCAGAACAGCGGGCTCCATCAGGTAGCGTCCGCGAACCGCGCCCTGGCGCGGGACGATCTCGAGATCCTCGTCCAGATATGCGAGGGGACGCTTCGATTCCGGAACGAATTCTTCGCGGGGAACCTCGCTGAACGCCTGAAGAACGGCAAGGTTCGTGACATCACGGGTCCGAAGCTGCCCTTCCACCATGTTTTCGCGGAGTTGGGAGAAATTGCTGCTCATCACGCTCATTCCAGATGGTCTTGGGTTAAGCGGAATACGACAGCCTCGGCGGCCGGTCAAATGCCGCGACGCGTAATAAAACGGAACCTGGAGGCCTCGCCCGGAATCGAACCGGGGTACAAGGATTTGCAGTCCTCTGCGTAACCACTCCGCCACGAGGCCTCGCGCGTCCGTTCGCGCTGGGCACTCAATAGGTTGGCGAACGTCAGGCGTCAAGCGTCATCTGTGCCGCTTCGCCATGCTTGTTCACATCCCTATCGAGCAAAGGTGCGATCGTGAAGGAAAAGCCCCTTGTCCCGACCGCCTGCCCGAACGCAGCCCGCAGCCGGCGATGATACCGGCAGTTGCGCAAAGGAGGACAGGAAGCGCTAACGGGCCGGAACTCCTGATTCCGATCCGCCAAGGCAACACGTCGCACCCGCCGCGAAGGGCTCCACGCGAATCGCCCCACCACGGGCCAGGTCATCGTCTCCGCGAATCTGCCTGTCTTGCTTCTTGGAATTGTCGGACAGGAAGAGGGCTTCCACCTCCTGGAATCGCATCTGTTCGCCGGTCGCGGTTCCGGACGGAAAACCGGTTTCCACTTTTCCTGGAACCGCTCCTAGTCAGCAATCTCCCGGGGGCGTGAGAGGCCGTCGCCGCGCCGGTCCCTGCGCCGCAGCCACCAGACCTCGAGCCGGCGCCGGCGGCGGCGAACGGACGGAAGGTCATGGGACAGAATCAACAGGCCGACGGGAATCATCCAGAAGCCGAGGACGGGCAGGAATCCGAACATGCCCAGGACCACGAACGTCGCTCCGCTCGTAATCCGGGTCTTGCGCGAGCGCGGCAGGGGAAACTGCTTCCCCGCTACACGGATGTAGCGGCGGCGCAGCGATTCATCGATTCTGTGATCGTTATCCTGATGGTCCATATGTCCTTTATTCCCGTGGCGGTCCGACTTGTCCACATCCCGCGCACCCAGCCGGAGCCTGTGCCGCCTTTCCCTGGGCAGCACGCAAAGCCTTGCAACGCCATGCCTCGCCGCCTCCCCGTCCTTTCTTTCATATGTGGACGGTTATGGCCAAATCGAGCCCGCGTGAAGAAAATTTGGACAAAAGTGAAAAAGCCTCTTTGCAAATCAAAAAGGTCTTTGCTATAGGCAGCGTCGTCTCAAGCGAGCGCACCGTTCCCCGGTAGCTCAGCGGTAGAGCAACCGGCTGTTAACCGGTTGGTCGCTGGTTCGAATCCGGCCCGGGGAGCCACTCTTTCTCTTCCTTGACGAAGATCGGTTTTGTCCAAACGCTGAAGCGTTTTCCTCTTCTTTTCCGCTTCTTGCCGCTATTTCCTGTCTTGTTCGAATAATTACCTGGTTTGGTGATTCTGAGTTCAGCTTCGGCAACTGGCAGCATCGCACGCGATTCTTACGCCAGCGCGAAAACTACGCTCGCATCCTGTGTCTTATAGGAAGCGTCAGCGACCGCCGCGCGCTGATTCTGCCTTGTCGCTTGCGGCAGCCGGTTCTGCCGGCATCTGCCCTGGAATACCACCTCACTGTTCCCCTTCATCCATTTGAATGAGCGCCGGCTCTTGTCGCGACCTTGTGGCGGCTTCGATTCTTCCTACCCTAGAAGCTGACCCGGCGCCCCGGCATTCGCCGACCGCCGCCGCGGCGCCGGATACACTTTTCCGCGACGCGCATTCCATCGCACGGGCGAAAATAGGAGGCTCTGAAAGCAATGGCAAATACTGAGGACAGACTTTTCGAGGAATGGAAAGCGCGGGCCGGACTAACCAGCGACGGAGCCTCCGCCGAGGAACGAATCGCCTCCACTCTCGAATACATCGCCTTCAAGCTGCACCGGCTGGAGCTCGTTCTGGAGGAAATCAGAGACGAGATTGCCGAAGACGAAGATGATGATGATGATGACGATGACGATGAGGATGACGAGGAGGACGACGACGCGGATGACGAGGAGGACGAAGAGGACGACGAAGACCGGCAAATGAACTAGAACGGCGTCGGAACAGGTGGAAACCTTCCCCAGCATCGGGACACAGACGCGTTAAACTAGCTTCGGCGATCCCGCGAAAGGCTGGACTGGTCCAGATGGTGCACGCCCTCTGCCCGCGCCGCACGCACTTCCCTTGGCAGATCTCAGGTTCTCAGCAACCCTACGGCGCGCGCCAGCCTGCAGCGCCCGCGCCACTCATCTGCTTTGCTGCTCGTCCGTCATTGTGCAATGCACAATTGCAATACTGCATTGCAATTTTTGGTCTGGTCGAAGAGCAAGCGAATCCGTAGAAAGCCAATCGTTAGCTGTCTTCCTCCTCCCAGACACGCTAACGAGAATACAGCATCTCCTCCTCCCATGCTGTATTTCAGATCAAGCCCGCCATCCTCCTCCCTGGCGGGCTTTTTCTTTTTCTGAATGCTCCAGCGCCATTTCTGAACCGCTTCGGCGCGGAACCGCTCCGGAGCGCACACGCTTCCGGCTCCGCCCGCACTCCCCCATCCGCCCTGCCCATCCATAGATCGGGAACCAGTGGCTTGTCATATCCGGAAGGTGACGTTCTCCGGATGATGGGCCGCTATCTGCAGGTGAACAGGATCCGCCATCACCGCTGTGGTCGAGGGATACGGGCGGTAACCATTGGCACCTTTCGCACACGAACATGGCGCATAGCCTCCTGATAGCCAATCAATTCCCCTTTCTGCCCTAGCCCGGCGATGCCTCATGACAAGGCTTCGTGATGAGTGGTCGCGGGGCTCCCCCCCTTGGACGATCCTTGCGGGGCAACGGCATTTCCCGTACCCGCCTCCGGGGCCCTCAATTCACGCCGGTGTCTGCGCTCCGCCCGTCCTTCTGGAAAGAAAAATGCGCAGACCAATGACAGACGCGGCAGAAAATTGCTGGATCGCGTTGGATTTACGGAGTTTACAATTCAAGCATTTCAAGAAGAAAACAATTTACCTCGTCGGCAAATGTTTTCGTGAATTGTCCTTCCTGTTCACATGACATGACAGAGGCGAAACAGGACTTTTCGATTTTTTCCGACGCGTCTACACTTCCGGCCGACCATACACGGGAGGATCAGTATGATCGCATTTTCACGACGCACGTTCATCGGAGCCACGGCGGCCCTTTCCCTTTGCCTTTCGGCGACGGGAGCCAGCGCCCAGCAGTTCATCAACGTTCTGACGGGTGGCACGTCGGGCGTCTACTATCCGCTGGGCGTCGCGCTGTCCGAGATCTACGCGAAAGGCATCGAAGGAGCCCGCACCCAGGTGCAGGCCACCAAGGCTTCGGTGGAAAACCTGAACCTGCTGCAACAGGGCAAGGGCGAGATCGGTTTCTCGCTCGGCGACTCGGTTCAGGAAGCCGTGAAGGGCAACAAGGAGGCCGGTTTCCCGCAGCCGCTCGACAAGCTGCGCGGCGTTGCCGCCATTTACCCGAACTACATCCAGGTGGTCGCCACCCAGGATTCCGGCATCAAGACGCTTGAGGACCTTAAAGGCAAGAGCCTGTCGGTCGGCGCTCCGGCCTCGGGCACCGAGCTCAACGCCCGCGCCATCTTTGCCGCGGCCGGCATGAGCTACGACGATCTCGGCAAGATCGAGTACCTGCCCTTCGGCGAGTCCGTGGAGCTGATCAAGAACCGCCAGCTCGATGCGACGCTGCAATCCTCCGGCCTTGGCGTTGCCTCCATCCGTGACCTGGCAACCTCGCTGCCGATCAATGTCGTCGCCATTCCGAAGGACATCGTGGAGAAGATCGGCGCGCCCTATGTCTCCGCCGTGATTCCCGCAGGCACCTACGAGGGGCAGGCCGAGGACGTGGAGACGGCTGCGGTCGGCAACTTCCTGATCACCCATGAGGGCGTGCCGGAAGAGACCGTCTACCAGATGACCAAGCTGCTGTTCGAGAATCTTCCGCAGCTCATTGCTGCCCACTCGGCAGCCCAGGCCATCGATGTGAACAAGGCCGTGGACGGCATGCCGGTGCCGCTGCATCCCGGCGCCGAGCGTTATTACCGCGAAGTGGGCGTCCTGAAATAGCGTCCTCTGCCATGGAGCGCCGACAGATCCCGCTCCATGGCCACTCTTCGATGGTGCAAAATTCAATGGTTCATCCAGGCGGGGCCGACGCCGGTCCGGCGGCCGTGCGGATCACCCGTATCCGGGCTCTCCTGCCGGCGCCGGCAAGCCCCGTCTGCATTTCCATCTCCCGCAATCCTGATCGGATTGCGGTTTGTTCGTGTGGAGAGACAACGTGAGCACAGCTGCCAAGGTGGAAAGTCCGATCATACCTCAGGACAGCGCGGAAGAAGTCATTGATGGCCTGCCGAAAGGATTTGGCGAAGGATTTCTAGGCAGGCTGGCGTTCTGGATAGCCTTCGCCTTTTCGCTGTTTCAGATCTGGGTTGCAGCCTATGGCGCCCTGCCTAGCCAGGTCATCCGCGCCATGCACGTGGGCATTCTGCTGCTTCTGGGCTTCGCCCTGTTCGGCAACCTGGTTGCGAGGACGCCGTTGGGACGGGCCTGGTTCTGGCTCCTTGGCATCCTTGGCTTCTCCACGGGCCTTTACAACTGGATCTTCTACAAGGACCTGATCATCCGCTCCGGGTTCCATACGCCGCTGGATCTCGTCGTGGGCGTGGTGCTGATCCTCCTTGTGTTCGAGGGTGCACGACGCCTGATGGGCTGGCCGCTCACCATCATCGCCGGCCTCTTTCTCGCCTATACCCTATTCGGCAACCATCTGCCGCCGCCCTTCATCCACCGCGGCTACGACTTCGCACAGATCGTCGAGCACTTTGCCTTTGGCACCGAAGGCATTTACGGCACGCCGATCTACGTCTCGGCCAGCTACATCTTCATCTTCGTGGTCTTCGCCGCTTTCCTCGAGCGCGCCGGAATGCTTGCTCTCTTCAACGATTTCGCTCTCGGTCTTGTCGGCGGCTGGCGCGGCGGCCCGGCGCAGGTCTGCGTCATGTCCTCCGCGTTGATGGGCACGATCTCCGGCTCGGGCGTGGCGAATGTCGTGGCGTCCGGCCAGTTCACAATCCCGTTGATGAAGCGCTTCGGCTTCCGCTCGGCCTTCGCAGGCGGCGTCGAGGCCACATCCTCAATGGGCGGACAGCTCATGCCGCCTGTGATGGGCGCCGTGGCCTTCATCATGGCCGAGACACTGAACGTACCCTATGTCGAGATCGTCAAGGCTGCACTCATCCCTGCCATCCTCTTTTTTGCCACCTGCTTCTGGATGGTGCATCTGGAGGCCGGCAAGGCGGGCCTCGGCGGCATGGACAAGGACACGCTGCCGGATCCCTGGAAGGCAGTCCGCCAGCACTGGCCGCTGGTTCTGCCGCTCGGCATGCTCGTCTACCTGCTTTTCGCCGGTTACACGCCCATCTTCGCCGGCACCATCGGCCTGACGATGATCGTCGTGCTGCTGCTCGGCATGCCCCTTGCCGCCCTGATCGGCCCCTATGCTTTCCGCGTCGTCTTCTGGATCGCCCTGGGCCTTGCCGCCGCTGCCTTCCTTGAGTACGGCGTGAACGTCCTCGCCCTGCTGATCGGCGCGCTGGTCCTCGCCTGCGCCCTCGTGAAGGGTGGGCGCGAGACGCTTGTCCTCTGCCGTGACGCAATGGCAGAGGGCGCCAAGAATGCTCTGCCCGTCGGCATCGCCTGCGCCATCGTCGGCATCGTCATCGGCACGCTGACGCTCACCGGCATCGCTTCGACCTTCATCGGCTGGGTGATTTCGATCGGCCAGAACAACCTGCTCCTGTCGCTGATCCTCACGATGATCACGTGCCTCGTGCTAGGCATGGGCATCCCGACCATCCCGAACTACATCATAACCTCGTCGCTCGCCGGTCCCGCGCTGCTGCAGCTTGGCGTGCCGCTGCTGGTGAGCCACATGTTCGTCTTNTACTTCGGCATTCTGGCTGACCTGACGCCGCCGGTAGCGCTNGCCTGCTTCGCGGCGGCCCCNATGGCGAAGACCTCCGGCCTCAAGATTTCCATCCAGGCCACCAAGCTCGCGACCGCGGGCTTCCTGGTGCCCTTCATGGCGGTCTATACTCCGGCGCTCATGCTGCAGGATCCCGGGCCCCTTTNCGCCCATATCGGCNACTGGGGCGAGGTGACCTACCTCTTCCTTAAGGCCTGTTTCGCCATCGGGCTGTGGGGCATGGCCGTGGTGGGCTACCTCTTCGGCCACGCGCAATGGTGGGAGCGCCTGATCAGCTTTGCCGCCGGCATCCTGCTGGTTCTGGCCCTGCCCGCCACGGACGAAGCCGGCTGGCTGCTCGGCATTTTCGTTATCGGGCTGCACTGGTGGCGCACCCGCCGCCAGGCGGCACCCGCTGCCCCCTGAGGCAGCGATGCCGGCCCTCTGCATCCTGGNCGCGGGAAAGATGACGGTTCTCGCGGCCTCCCTGTTCTCCCTGTCCTGGACCCATTCCGTCCAGAAGACCGAATGGCGNGAGACATGGGCGGTCACGCCGGATGGCCTCGTNCTCGAGGAAGCCCGCGTCAANGGCTCCGGCGCGGGCATGGANCCCCCCGAGGATGCTGTGTTCGAGGATGGCTGGTGGGTTTACCGGCCGAACCGCCCGCCCCTTCCCTCGCTGACCCTCGCCGCTTCCGGCGCGACCGGTGGTGGCTGGACCCTATGCGCGGAGGGACAGTGCCTCAGCCTTGGAGAAACGGCAGGCGCCCCCATTACCGTTGCCCCCTGCGATCGCCCTCCGCACGAATAGAGCCGGGCGTATCCGCATTCCGTCTCCGATGGCGGCGGTTCGGTACTACAAGTGCCGGAACCATGCTTCGTGCCTGCCGACACGCCCTCCCTGACGCAAAAGAGGCATGGGCAATCGTGCCCGTGCCTCTCCCACGTCCGCGTGATGGTCTGCCGGCTACTCGAGAATGTAGACGATCTCGCGGGTCTGCGGCTCGACGAGAACGGTCCGCCCGTCGACCACGAAATAGCGGTACTGCACGCCGAGATCGGGCGCATCCAGCGGCTGCAGCTCGATTGCTTCGGGCAACGGCGTGCCGACTTCGAGCGTCAGCTCCGGCGGCATTTCGACCGGCTGGGGCTGATGCGTGACCACATACTCGCGGATGACCGTCTCCTGTTCGGGAGTGATGACCACCGTCTGGGCCATGGCAGTTCCGGCGAATGCCGCAGCGGCGGCCGTGAGAAGGATGCGTCGCATGATGATGCTCCTGTTGGTTGATACCGCCCCAACTTCAGGCTCGGGAGCTTGTTCCCCTGTGGGGAGAGGGACATGGCACCGCCATCGCGCCAGGCGGCACATGAGCGCGATCGCGGGATTAAGGCTGCGCGCGGTTCGTGCTATGAGCCTCGGAAACCGCCACCGCTGGGGAGCATGCAATGACCATCACCATTTACCACAATCCCAAGTGCGGCACCTCCCGCAACGTGCTGGCCATGATCCGCGAAAGCGGCGAGGAACCTGTCGTCATCGAGTACCTGAAGGATCCGCCCTCGCGCGAAAAACTGAAGGAACTGCTGGCGGCGATGGGCATGAGACCGCGCGAGCTGCTGCGCCGGAAGGGCACGCCCTATGACGAGCTTGGCCTGGATGATCCCGAGTGGACCGACGACCAGCTCATCGGCCTGATGGTCGAGCACCCGATCCTCATCGAGCGGCCGATCGTCGTCTCGCCCCGCGGAACGAAGCTCTGCCGCCCCGCCGAGACGGTGCGCTCTCTGGTGGGGTGAGGCTGCTTCGGCGCCCGCGGCGATCGTCTCCGGCACGCATGAAGCGCGAAAGGCTGCCCGCCCGGCAGCCTTTCGTTTTATGATCCGTGAAAGTCTTCTGCGCCTAGCGCACCTGGTCGAGGAGCCGCTTGCATTCGAGCAGGTCGAACAGCGTCTCCTGCAGCAGCGCCCGGTTCTCCTTGGAAAGCGAACCGCCCTCGCCTTGCGTTTCCTCGCGCGAGCCGCCCAGCCCGAAGAAACGCCGGGCCGGCTTGACTCTCGCCTGGCCGACCAGATCCTCGCCCTCGGGCGCCTGCGGTGGTGCATCGGTCTCGGCCCCGGCCTCGGTATCGGCGGCCTTCATCCGGCTGAAGGCCTCCACCTCGGCGATGTCCCCACGCCCGACCGCGATCACGAACTGCACGCCGTTTTCGCGCAGGATCTTCTGTACGCCCTTGATCGTATAGCCCTGCTCGTAGAGCATGTAGCGGATGCCGCGAATGAGATCGACGTCCTGCGGCCGATAGTACCGCCGCCCGCCGCCGCGCTTGAGCGGCTTGATCTGCGAGAAGCGGGTCTCCCAGAACCGCAGCACGTGCTGCGGCAGGTCCAGCTCTTCGGCAACTTCGCTGATGGTGCGGAATGCGTCCGGGCTCTTGTTCATATCCATGCCCTTCTCGCTCAGATACGACTCATTCGTATATAGAGCAATGTTCGCACAGAAATGACAAGTACTTAGGATAAGAAGTTACACCAGCGGCGGAATCGGGTGGTCTCGGTGGCGTTCTTGCTGCCGCGAGTTACAGGGACCGCGCGTCGCATTCTGCGGGAAGGTAATCCGCGAAACTCGTGGATGAGTTGCCGTTCAAAGCTGTAGGGTTTCGTGGGCGCTTCAGGCTTTCACATGTATGCTCTGGCCTTGATCCGGCAACAGCCGCGGAACCCCTCACCTGCGCGTCTTGGAGGGCGAGAGTTCCGGAACGCGAAGCCTGTTCCCAGCCCGCCCTTTCAACGGCCAAAAATGGCGTGAACGGTCCTCCGCCCGAAGTTTCGGGAATTCCGAGCCGTACTAGGAAGAAGAGGACGACTTCTTCTTTCGGTTCTGATGGGCGCGCAGGATGTGGTTCTTGAGCACGTTGGATGCCTTGAAGGTCATCACACGGCGCGGAGAAATCGGTACTTCCTCGCCCGTCTTGGGGTTGCGGCCGATGCGCTCGTTCTTCTCGCGCACCTGGAACGTGGCAAAGGACGACAGCTTCACTGTCTCTCCCCGCACAATGGCGTCTGACAGTTCCTGCAGAACCATCTCGACGATCTGCGCCGACTCCGTGCGTGACAGGCCGATCTTGCGGTAGACTGCCTCAGCGAGGTCTGCGCGTGTGACGGTTTTACCCCCCATCAGACGGTCCAATTCTTCCAAACTATTGAAATTACAACGAAGCTCAGGGCGACGTTACCCAAATTGCCGCCCCGAGGTCAAGCGCCCAAAAGCTAAATTTAGCGGCGTTACCAGCGCAGGAGCACGGCACCCCAGGTGAACCCGCCGCCCATGGCCTCTAGCAGGACCAGGTCGCCCTTCTTGATCTTGCCCTCGGCGACCGCGCAAGCCAGTGCCAGCGGCACCGAGGCTGCCGAGGTGTTGCCGTGCTTGTTGACGGTGATGATGACCTTCTCCTCGGCGATGCCGAGCTTCTTGGCGGACGCGTCGATGATGCGCTTGTTGGCCTGGTGCGGCACGAACCAGTCGATGTCCTCGGCCGTGACCCCCGTCTTGGCGAACACGTCCTCGATCACATCGGTGATCATGCCGACGGCATGCTTGAACACCTCGCGGCCCTGCATGCGCAGATGGCCCACGGTGCCCGTGGTGGACGGTCCGCCGTCGACGAAGAGCTTCTCCTTGTGCGAGCCGTCGGAACGCAGCGACGAGGCCAGGATTCCGCGATCCTCGACAGTACCCTTCCCTTCCGTCGCCTCTAGCACGACCGCACCCGCGCCGTCGCCGAACAGCACGCAAGTGGTGCGGTCGCTCCAGTCGAGGATGCGCGAGAAGGTTTCGGCGCCGATCACCAGCGCCCGCTTTGCCATTCCGCCGCGGATATGCAGGTCGGCGCAGGTGATGGCGTAGACAAAGCCGCTGCACACCGCCTGCATGTCGAAGGCGAAGCCGTGCTGCATGCCCAGGCGCTGCTGAATTTCGACTGCCGACGCCGGAAACGTGTTGTTGGGCGTGGCGGTCGCCACCACGATGAGGTCGATGTCGTCGGGAGTGAGGCCCGCATTCTCGAGCGCCGCCCGGGCCGCCGCCTCGCCCAGCGATACGGTGGTTTCATCGTCGCCTGCGATGTGCCGCTGCTCGATGCCCGTCCGCTGCACGATCCACTCGTCGGATGTATCGACGAGCTTTTCAAAATCCTTGTTGGTCATGATGCGGCGCGGCAGAGCCGAACCGACGCCGATAATAGCGGACCTGATCATCAAATTTCACCTATGCATCGGATTCTTCGCGGACTGCCAGCACCTGGGGCCGGCGCGCATGATAGAGATCGAGCGTGGCGCGCGTCTTCTCGAAAACGCCGTTCTTCACCAGCTCATAGCCCAGCTCGACAGCCGCAGCAAACCCTTCTGCATCTGCCCCCCCGTGGCTCTTCACGACGATGCCCTTCAGTCCCATGAAGACACCGCCGTTGGTCTTGTTTACGTTCATCTTCTCGCGCAGGCGGTCGAAGGCCCCCTTGGCCAGCAGATAGCCGAGTTGCGACAGAAGCGAGCTGTTCATCGCCTCGCGCAGGTACGCGGCGATCTGCCGGGCGGTACCCTCGGCGGTCTTGAGCGCGATGTTGCCGGCGAAGCCTTCGGTGACGACCACGTCGACCGTGCCCTTGCCGATGTCGTTGCCTTCGACGAAGCCCACGTAATTCATGCTTTCGAGATTGGCCTCGCGCAGCATGCGTCCGGCTTCCTTGACCTCCTCCTGGCCCTTGATCTCCTCGACGCCCACATTGAGCAGGCCGACCGTCGGCCTCTCGATGTCGAACAGGGCGTGCGCCAGCGCCGCGCCCATGATGGCGAAGTCGACCAGGAGCTGCGCGTCGGCGCCGATCGTCGCGCCCACGTCGAGCACGATGCTCTCGCCGCGCAACGTCGGCCAGATCGCGGCGATGGCCGGCCGCTCAATGTCGGCCATGGTGCGCAGGCAGAACTTGGACATGGCCATGAGGGCGCCGGTGTTGCCCGCCGAGATGCAGGCGTCGGCATCGCCGTTCTTCACCGCTTCGATGGCCTTCCACATGGACGATTTCCACCGCCCGTGGCGGAGCGCCTGGCTCGGCTTCGCATCCATTTCCACCGCCACGTCGCAATGGACAAAGGTGCTGATCTCCTGCAGCTTCGGCATCCTCTCGAGGACGGGAAGAACGACTTGCTGCTGGCCAAAGATTACAAATCTTATGTCGGGCCTGCGGGTCGCAACCTGGAGGAGTCCAGCGAGCGTGACCTCGGGTCCGTGGTCGCCACCCATTGCGTCAATAGAAATGCGTATCACGCGAAACTTGCCTCTATTATTCTCCTGGCCGCCTTAAAAACGCTGCGAAAATAGCTTTTTTGTGGGACGGCACAACACCGTGTCATAAAAAGTGTACTCGGTTAATTGCCCCCGCCGAGCTTTTTCAGCTGTTCATAAAGCGGTCCCCGCTTTTCCTCAACCTCACCGCCAAGCGCTTCCTCGAGGGTAATGCCCTCCTTCCGTGGATAAGGATCAATGCCGAGCGTGAAAAACTCCTCGGCCAGCGCGCCGAGGTCGATCGAGTCGCCGCTGTAGGTTTCCGGCAGGTCCTCCGCCTCGGGATTCAGGATGATCTCCGTCTCGTCGAGGTGCCTGGCAAGCTTCGACGTCTCCGGCACGAAAATGGCGGTGATTTCCTCGTCGATGTGCGAGAGGATCGGGTCGAGCGTAACCACGCACTGCTGTGTGATGCGGGCGCGCACCCGTCCCTTCACCATCACGCCATCCGCCTTCCACTTCTTGACGGAAAGCTCGGCCGTGAATGCCTCCACCGACAGGAGGTCGTGAATGCGGGCCAGCTCGGCCCGCTGCGCCTCGTCGGCTTCCAGCGTGACATCCGCCCCATTCTTCGGCAGGCGGTTGACCTGGAACATGAATGAGACGGGGCTTTGAGCGTCGGCTGTCATCGGTCTACTCCTGCTCGAAAGAGATAAGGCGCAATGTTCCCGCGGCCAGTTCCTCATCGGAAACGGACTGAAGGGCGGCCGCTGCCCGCATGACATAGGCAGCGAGCGGCGCGGCCCCTTCCCACTTCTCCTGGTCCGGATGGATATTGCGTTTGAGCGCCTCGGCGAGAGCCGCCTCGTCCCCAGCATCCACAGCTTCCGTGTAGGAGGCGAGCCGCCCATAGAACATGCGCGCGAACTTCTTCATGCGCCTGGGCACGCCCATGTCGCCGATGCCGATTTCTCGCAATGAATGGTCGAGATCCTGGAAGAACTGATCAGTGAGCTCCTGCGCGATGTCCTGGAGAGCCCCTTGCCTGTCGCGCACGCGGTGCAGGAACAGGAAGAAATGCACCGACAGCATCTCGAATCGGCCAAGCGGCGTGTCGGGCACGCCGAGCTGGGCGTAGAACGCCGGCTGCCGGGCACCCGCCACGATCCGCTCGTAGAGCGCATCGACGATGGCCTGGCGTTTCTTCCGCCCCTGACCGAACAACCATCGGAACATTGAGAAACGGGCTCCTTGTGAATGCAGTTATCTTGGCAAATCGAAAGCATTCTGTTGCATCAGCGCGGTAGCTGGTTTACCCGTTTTGACGGCACGCGCAAGGCTCGTGGGCACGCGAAGCTGATGAATGAAGAGGAGATGTCGTTGCAAGTGCGAAATTTCGAGACCAGCCATGCCGGGCGGCTTGTGATTGCCGCATTTCTTGCGGGAGCCGGACTGGTTCTTGCTGGCTGCAACACCGTTTCCACCCTTACGCCCGGCGAAACGCTGACCCAGGGTTACGTCATCGACGAGAAGGCGCTGGAACTCGTTCCGGTCGGATCGAGCCGCGAGCAGGTTCTGCTGGCACTTGGAACGCCCTCGACGACAGCCACGTTCGACAATGAGGTCTTCTACTACATTTCCCAGACCCGCCGTCGTTCAGCAGCTTTCATGAAGCCGAAGCTCGTGGACCAGAGGGTCTTGGCCGTCTACTTCGGCCCCGACGGCCGCGTGAAGCAGATCGCCCACTACGGCCTGCAGGATGGCAAGGTTTTCGACTTCATCTCGCGCACGACGCCGACCGGCGGACGCGACCAGAACTTCATCGCCCAGATGATCACCGGCGTGGCCAGCGGCCAGATGCCGATGAACCCGCTGGGGGCGGGCGGCATGTAAAGCCATTCCTGCCAGACAGAATGCAGGAGGCCTGCGAAGCGTCTTCGCAGGCCTCATTCTTTTGTGGTCTTCAGCTCCTCCTTCAGATGCTTCGGCAGCCTCCGATTGAGGAGCAGCAAGCCCCCATCAGTGCGCCAGGACCGCAAGAAGCAGCAGCGCCATGATGTTGGTGATCTTGATCATCGGGTTGACCGCCGGACCGGCCGTATCCTTGTAGGGATCGCCGACCGTGTCGCCCGTCACCGATGCCTTGTGCGCGTCGGAGCCCTTCTCGTGCCGCACCCCGTCCTTGTCGACGAAGCCGTCCTCGAAGCTCTTCTTGGCGTTGTCCCAGGCGCCGCCGCCCGAGGTCATGGAGATCGCCACGAACAGGCCGTTGACGATCACGCCGAGCAGCGAGGCGCCGAGCGCTGCGAAGGCCGAGGCCTTGGAGCCGGAGATGAGCAGAACGCCGAAATAGACCANGAGCGGCGCCAGCACCGGCAGCAGCGACGGGATGATCATCTCGCGGATTGCAGCCCTGGTGAGCATGTCCACCGCGCGGGCGTAGTCCGGCCGCTCCTTGCCGGTCATGATGCCCGGCTTCTCGCGGAACTGCCGCCGCACCTCCTGCACCACCGCACCGCCCGCACGGCCCACCGCCGTCATTGCGATGCCGCCGAACAGATAGGGGATCAGGCCGCCGAAAATGAGGCCGGCCACCACGTACGGATTGGAGAGGTCGAACGAGACCTCGCCCAGCCCTGCGAAATACGGGAACTCGCCGCTGTTGGCGGAGAAGTACTGCAGATCGTAGTTGTAGGCCGCGAAAAGCACCAGCGCGCCGAGACCGGCAGAGCCGATGGCGTAGCCCTTGGTGACAGCCTTGGTTGTGTTGCCGACCGCGTCGAGCGCGTCGGTCGAATGCCGGACCTCCTTCGGCAGGCCGGACATTTCGGCGATGCCGCCCGCGTTGTCCGTCACCGGACCGAAGGCATCGAGCGCCACGATCATGCCGGCGAGACCGAGCATGGTCGTCACCGCGATCGCCGTGCCGAACAGACCCGCGAGCTGGTAGGTGAAGATGATGCCAGCCACGATCACGATGGCCGGCAGCGCCGTGGACTCGAGCGACACCGCGAGGCCCTGGATCACGTTGGTTCCGTGGCCCGTTACCGACGCCTGCGCGATCGAGTTCACCGGCCGCTTGCCCGTTCCCGTGTAGTACTCGGTGATCATCACGATGAGGCCGGTGACGATCAGGCCGAGCAGGCCGCAGATGAACAGGTTGAGGCCGGTGATCGGAATACCGTCCACCACGCCGATCTCGCCCCAGCCGATGGTGAGCGATGTCGCAGCGCCCACGCCGAGGATGGAGAGAAGCCCGGTCACGATCAGTCCCTTGTAGAGAGCGCCCATGATCGAGCCGTTGGGACCAAGCTTCACGAAGAATGTGCCAGCGATCGAGGTGATGATGCAGGCGCCGCAGATGGCCAGCGGATAGAGCATGGCGCTGCCGAGAACCTCGCTGCCCCCGAAGAAGATGGCGGCCAGCACCATCGTCGCCACGGTCGTCACGGCATAGGTCTCGAAAAGGTCCGCGGCCATTCCGGCGCAGTCGCCGACATTGTCGCCCACATTGTCGGCGATGGTGGCAGGGTTGCGCGGATCATCCTCCGGAATGCCCGCCTCGACCTTGCCCACAAGGTCGCCGCCGACGTCAGCGCCCTTGGTGAAGATGCCGCCGCCAAGACGTGCGAAGATGGAAATGAGCGAGGCGCCGAAACCGAGCGCCACAAGCGCGTCGACGACGGAGCGGCTCGACGGGTCTAGCCCCATTGGACCGATGAGGATCCAGTAGTAGACGGAAACGCCGAGCAACGCGAGGCCGGCCACCAGCAGGCCGGTGATCGCACCTGCCTTGAAGGCGAGATCGAGGCCAGCCGCGAGACTGTTGGAGGCAGCCTGCGCCGTCCGCACATTCGCGCGGACCGAAACGTGCATGCCAATGAAACCGGCCGCGCCTGAAAGCACCGCGCCGATCAGGAATCCGAAGGCGGCTTCGGCATTAAGCAGCAACCAGGTCAGGATGAAAACGACTGCCCCCACCCCTGCAATGGTCGTGTACTGACGGGTAAGATATGCCTGCGCCCCCTCCCGAATGGCCGCGGCAATCTCCTGCATGCGTGCATTGCCCTGATCCGCCGCGAGGACGGATTGCGTAGCCCAAATGGCGTACAGGACGGAAAGCAAGCCGCAGGCAATGACTACATAAAGCATCGTCATGCCAATTTCCCTCTGATGTGGCCCAATGAACTCCTCCCGAGCCATGAGAAAAGCTGTAATTTTACGATAACAGCCCCACAGCAAATTTATGCGAGAGCCTTCCGGCAAGGTCAAGCCAATGAGGAAAAAAGAAAATTTCCGCTGCATCGCGGATAATGGACGCGCTTCATTCACGTATTCATTGCAGGTTTGAAATAAACATCACGGAAAATGCGCCCTTGTGGGGCGTGTCCAAAGATTAACCCTTGTCAAGTTCTTATCCAGGGCGCGAAGGAACGGCTGAGGCGGAAACCGCAGGCGGTCAGGCGCCGCGACGGGCCGGCTGCGCCCGCGTCCTGTTGAGCGCCAGGACGAGCAGGCTGAAGCCTGCGATCGGGAAGACGATCCAGTTCAGGGTCTCCCAGCCGAACGTGTTATAGACCGTTCCGGACAGCAGCGACCCGATCGACACGACCAGGAACAGCACGAAGTCGTGGACGCCCTCGACCTTGTTTTTCTCCGAGGGGCGATAGCAGTCGGCGAGCATCGCGGTCGCGCCGATGAAACCGAAGTTCCAGCCGACGCCGAGCAGGACGAGCGACAGCCAGAACTGCCACAGCTCGATACCGGAGAGCGCCACGGCCCCTGCCCCCATGATGAGGAAGAGACCGACTGCCACCATCAGGTCCTTGCCGAAACGCGTGATCAGGTGGCCGGTGAAGAAGCTCGGGCCATACATGGCCACCATGTGCCAGGAGATGCCGAGCGCGGCCTCGTCGGGGGAGAAGCCGCAGCCGATCATGGCGAGCGGCGCGCCGACCATGACGAAGTTCATGAGCGAGAAGGAGCTGACCCCGCAGACGACAGCGGTAACGAGCCGCCGCTGCCTCAGGATTTCGCCGAGCGGCCGCGCTGGCGCCGCGCCGCCCTGCCCTTCGGCAATCTTCAGTTCGGCAGGCTTGAGAAACGAGAGAATTGCCGCGCCAACGGCGGCAAGGCCGATGATGGACGCGAAGGAACCGGCGAACAGCACGGGCTCGAACAGGTCACGTGTATAGATGACGACCTGCGGTCCGAGCACGGCGGCAACGATGCCCCCGAGCATTACCCAGGAAATCGCCTTTGGCCGGAAGTCGGACGGTGCGCCGTCCGCGGCCGCGAAGCGGTACTGCTGAAGAAAGGAACTGCCGCATCCGATGATGAGCAGCCCGAGCGCGAACACCCAGAACAGGTTCTGGAACAGGGCGAGCGTGGCGACCAGCCCGCCGAGCGCCGTGACGCCCGCGCCCGCGATGAAGCCGGCGCGCCGCCCCGCCCGACGCATCAGCATTGCGGCGGGAATGGCGAAGAAGGCTGTTCCGAGGGTGAAGGCCGTGATTGGCGCAGTGGCCAGAGACTTGTCCGCGCCGAGCAGATATGCGCCGGCCAGTCCACCCATCGACATGACGATAGGCTGGCCAGCTCCTACCACCGCCTGGGCTCCAAACAGGACCCCCGCGTTATGCCTGGCGACGCGGTAGGAGTCGGCAACCGTCAAGAAGCAGTGCTCCGTTTGCGGGGCGCGCGGTGCTCGCGCGCGATGCGGTCCAGCACGGCGTTGACCAGCCTGGGCTCCTCGTCATCGCTCTCTGTATAGAACGCCCGGGCGATGTCGAGGTACTCCGTGATGATGACGGGAACCGGAACGTCGAGCTTCTTGAGGAGCTCGAACGTGCCCGCGCGCAGGATGGCGCGCAGCGTCGAGTCCAGGCGTGAGAGCGGCCAGTCCTCGGTCAGCGACTTGCGGATGATCGGGTCGATCAGCTTCTGGTTCTCGACCACGCCGGCGAGGATCGCGCGGAACCACTGCGGGTCCGCCTCGCGGTACTGGACCCCGTCGATCTCCTGCCCCAGACGGAAGGCCTCGTATTCGGCCGTGGTCTCCAGCAGGCCGGAGCCGCCAATGTCCATCTGGTAGAGCGCCTGCACCGCGGCAAGCCGCGCGGCGCCACGCTTGTTGGCCGGACGTGGATGTTCTTCGTTGTCCTTGGGAGCCGACGTCACATCACGCTCCGAAACGTTTCTTGAGGGCGATCATTGTAAGCGCGGCCTTGGCTGCCGCATAGCCCTTGCCGCCTTCCTTGCCGTCTTCGGTGCGGGCGATGCGCGCCAGCGCCTGCGCTTCGTTCTCGACCGTCAGGATGCCGTTGCCGATGGCAAGGCCGAGCATGGTCGAGAGGTCCATGATGCCGCGCGCGGACTCGTTGGCGACCACGTCGAAGTGATAGGTCTCGCCACGGATGACGCAGCCGAGGGCGACGTAACCGTCATAAACCACGCCGCCGTTCTCACCCGCTTCCGCGGCGAAGGCGATGGCAGCCGGGATCTCCAGCGCGCCCGGGACGGTGACGATATCGTAGCTCGCTCCCGCCTCGTCGAGCGCAGCCTTCGCACCCGCGAGCAGGCCGTCGGCCAGATGATCGTAAAAACGCGCTTCCACGATAAGAAGCTTCGGGGGATTGGTATCAGCCATTCGTAACTCCAGGATCGCGGCTGACTTAGGCCGAAGGCCAATTCTTATCAAGTCGTTCTTTTCGATTTCGGCAATGCTGTACACGCAACCCTGAGCAAAGCGCGCCGCGCGCTTTGCCGCAGCGAAGGCTATGCGAACACTACCCGGCAAGTATCGAGCCGGACCAGGGTCCGGCGCACGCCGCAATCAGGCGGAAGCCGCACCCGCCACGCTCTGAGCCTCGGCCAGCCGGGCAGCGTAACGGGCCATCGTATCCACCTCGAGGTTCACGGCATCTCCCACCTTCCGCTCGCCCCAGGTCGTTACCGCCAGCGTGTGCTGAATGATGAGCACATCGAACCGGTTGCCGTCGACCCGGTTGACCGTAAGCGATGTACCGTCGAGGGCAACGGACCCCTTGGGCGCGATGAACTTCGCGAACTCGTCCGGAGCTTCCAGGACGAAGCGCACCGCCTCACCCTCCTCCCGGCGCTCGCGGATAACGGCCTGTCCGTCCACGTGGCCTGAAACGATATGGCCGCCGAGTTCGTCGCCAACCTTCAACGCCCGTTCCAGGTTGATCCGCGTGCCCGGCTTCCAGGCGGAAGCAGTCGTGAGCCGCAATGCCTCTTCCCAGGCTTCCACCTCGAACCAGCGCTCGTTGGAGCCCGGGTCCGGCAGCGCGACCACCGTCAGGCAGACGCCGGCGCAGGCGATGGACGCACCGATGGCGATCGTGGCGGGATCGTAGTTCGTCGCGATCCGCAGCCTGATGCCCTTGTCGAGCGGCTGGATGGACTCGATGCGTCCAATGTCCGTCACAATGCCGGTGAACATCAGTCTTCCCTCACATACTCGAAATAGTCGTCCTCGCCGTAGCGCTCGCGGCGGATGAGCCGGAAGCCCTGCGGAATGCTCTCGGGCGTCACCGGCGCGGCCACGGCCTCCTCGCCCTCCCCGAGGCGTATGGGGGCGACGAACAGACAGATCCGGTCCACCAGTCCGTCATTAAGGAACGCGCTCGCCGTGTAGGCACCGCCTTCCACCAGAAGCTTCGTGAAGCCCTTGGCGGCGAGGTCTTCGACCAGCTCCGGCAGAGCCACGTCGTTGTCCACGCTGTCGATCGCGATGAACTGGACGCCGGCTTCCGCATAGGCCTCCCGCCGCGCCACCGGACAATCGCTGGCGATGGTGAGGTAAAGCGGCACGCGACGCGCCGACGACACCAGCGTCGAATTGAGCGGCAACCTCAGGTGCCGGTCGAGCACGATGCGCGCGGGCGACCGGTGCTCCAGACCCGGCAGTCGGCAGGTGAGCGCCGGGTCGTCGTTCAGCGCCGTACGGATGCCGATCAGGATCGCGTCCGCCTCGGCGCGCATCATGTGCACCTGGCGGGACGCGATCTCGCCTGTGATCTGCACCTGGCCCCGGCCCTGGCGCCCGATCTTCCCATCGGCGGAAAGCGCCAGTTTCAGAGTCACTTCCGTGCGTTTCTTCTCGGACCGGATGAGATAGCCGCTGAGCACTTGACGAGCTTCTTCAGCAAGCACGCCGGACACGACCTCGATGCCAGCCTCGCGCAGCATCGCATAGCCGCGGCCAGCGACGCGGGGGTCGGGGTCGTCCGCCGCACCCACCACCCGGGCAATGCCGGCGCGGATCAGCGCCTCGGCACAGGGCGGCGTCTTTCCGTGATGCGCGCAGGGCTCGAGCGTCACATAGGCCGTGGCGCCCCGCGCCTTCTCGCCAGCCTCTTCCAGCGCCTGCGTTTCCGCGTGGGGCCGGCCGCCGAGTGCTGTCACGCCGCGCCCGACGATCACCGGCTGGCCGCCTTGCTCGGCAACGATGAGGGTTGCGACCGAAGGATTGGTTCCTGTCAGTCCGAGATGACGCCGGGAATAGCGGATTGCGGCGGCCATGAACCGGCAATCGCGCTGTTCCCGGCTTTCCGCTAGCGATGCTGTCATGTCCCCCCTGGGCATCAGCTATTCAACCTCCGGTTCGCCTTTGAGTTCGCCGAGCACTTCCTGGAAGTCGCGGGCTTCGCGGAAGTTGCGATAGACCGACGCGTAACGGACATACGCCACGTCATCGAGCGACTTCAGCGCCTCCATCACGAGAAGACCGATCTGCTCGGAAGGAATTTCGCTTTCGCCCGAGCTTTCGAGCTGCCGCACGATGCCGTTGACGGCGCGTTCCACGCGGTCGGGATCCACGTCACGCTTGCGCAGCGCAATGTCGAAGGAGCGCATGAGCTTGTCCCGGTCGAACGGCACCTTCCGGCCCGACTTCTTGATGACCGTCAGCTCGCGCAGCTGCACGCGCTCGAAAGTGGTGAAGCGGCCGCCGCAGACCGGGCAGGAGCGCCTGCGCCGGATGGCACTGCCATCGTCGGCAGGACGGGAATCCTTCACCTGTGTGTCTTCAGACTGGCAATAGGGGCAGCGCATCCGGTCCGGTTCCTCGCATGACCAATCGCCCTGAAGGCGATCTCTCCCTGTGGTCAGAAAAGGTTCCGGTCCCCCGCCAATGCAGGGGACCGGCAGAGCGTGTTATCAGAGATACTGATAGATCGGGAAGCGCTCGGTGAGCGCGATGACCTTCTGCTTGACCGCTTCCTCGACGGCATGGTTGCCCTCGTCGGAGTTGGCGGCCTTCAGGCCATCCAGCACCTCGGCGATGAAGCCGCCGATCTCGCGGAACTCGGCCTCGCCAAAGCCGCGGGTCGTCCCCGCAGGCGTGCCGAGGCGGATGCCGGACGTGATGAAAGGCTTCTCCGGATCGTAGGGAATGCCGTTCTTGTTGCAGGTGATGTTGGCGCGGCCAAGGGCAGCCTCGGCGCGCTTGCCGGTCGCGTTCTTGGGACGCAGATCCACCAGCATCAGGTGGTTGTCCGTGCCGCCGGACACGATGTCGAGGCCGGCCGCCTTCAGGCTCTCGGCGAGCGCCCGGGCATTGGCCACCACCTGCTTGGCATACTCCTTGAAGGTCGGCTGCAGCGCCTCGCCCAACGCCACGGCCTTGGCGGCGATGACGTGCATCAGCGGTCCACCCTGCAGGCCCGGGAAGACCGCCGAGTTGATCTTCTTGGCCATCTCCTCGTCATTGCAGAGGATCATGCCGCCGCGCGGACCGCGGAGCGATTTGTGGGTCGTGGTCGTGACCACATGCGCATACGGAATCGGCGACGGATGCACGCCGCCCGCAACGAGGCCCGCGATATGAGCCATGTCGACCATCAGATAGGCGCCGACGGAATCGGCGATCTCGCGGAAGCGCTTCCAGTCCCAGATGCGCGAATAGGCGGTGCCGCCCGCGAGGATCAGCTTCGGCTTGTGCTCGTGAGCCTTGCGCTCCACCTCGTCCATGTCGATCAGGTGGTCATCACGGCGCACGCCGTAGGAGACGACGTTGAACCACTTGCCGGACATGTTGACCGGGGAGCCGTGGGTCAGGTGACCGCCGGAGTTGAGGTCGAGACCCATGAAGGTGTCGCCCGGCTGCAGCAATGCGAGGAACACGGCCTGGTTCATCTGCGAGCCGGAATTGGGCTGCACATTGGCGAAGTTGCAGCCGAACAGCTGCTTGGCCCGCTCGATGGCGAGCTCCTCCACCACGTCGACATACTGGCAGCCACCGTAATAACGCTTGCCCGGATAACCTTCGGCATACTTGTTGGTCAGGACCGAACCCTGGGCTTCCATCACCGCGCGGGAGACGATGTTCTCGGAGGCGATCAGTTCGATCTCGTGCCGCTGGCGGCCGAGCTCGTTGCGGATCGCTTCGAAGACGGCCTTGTCGGCCTCCTCCAGCGGACGGGTGAAAAAGGCCTCGGTGACTTTCGGATCGGCTGAGGCAGTGGCCATAGCGCTATCTTCCTTTGACTTGCACTCATGATAGGGCGGCAGAATGTGGGCGGCTTAGCACTTTTCACCCCCCTCCACCAAGGACTATCCGCCGCATTTCGTATCGGGGCAGTGAATTTTTCTTTGCCCGCCGGCCAAAACAGCAAGGCCGCCCCTTGGGACGGCCTTGCAAAGCGGAACGGGTCGTGCCGGTCAGAGCGTGCTGGACATCTGCAGTTCGCGGGCGCCGTCGAAGCCGTAGATGTCGTCACGGAAGTGGACGACGCCATCGCCCGTGGCCCAGCTCGAGATGTAGACGAAATGCACCGGCACCGGATCGGCGACCGGGATATGCTTGTCGACCTCCGTCTGGATGGTGCGCTCGATGGTCCGGCGATCCCAGCCCGGCGTGTCGCGCAGGATCCAGGTGACGAGGTCGCGCACGTTCTGGACGCGCACGCAGCCCGAAGAATGGAACCGCTCCTGATCGCGGAAGATGTGCTGCTCGGGCGTGTCGTGCATGTAGACCGCGTGCGGGTTCGGGAAGTTGATCTTCACCGAGGCCATCGCGTTGATCTTGCCCGGATCCTGGCGGAAGCGGTACTTGGCCGCCTCGTCCGTGGACCAGTCGATCGTCATCGGATCGACCTCGCGGCCGTCCGGGGCGATCAGGCGGATGTTGTTGTCCCGCAGGTAGTTGGGGTTCTTCCGCATGACCGGGATGATGTCCTTCTTGACGATCGAAACCGGCGCATTCCAGTACGGGTTAAGGATGATCTCATTGATCTTCGAGGACAGGATCGGCGTCTGACGGTCGACCTTGCCGACCACGGCCGTATGGTTGAGCGCGACGCGGCCGCCCTCCACCGCCTGGATCTGCGCGGCGGGAATGTTGACCATCACGAACCTGTGGCCGAGGTCACGCGCCGTCCAGTCCATGAGGCGTTGCAGGTTGGTCTGCAGCTGCCCGAGGCGGACCTCCGCGCTGACATTCATGGCCGAATAGGTGTAGCGGCCCGTGACGCCATCGGCCGGCAGGCCGTGACGGGCCTGGAACCGCCGCAGCGCCGCCTCGACATAGGTGTCGAAAGCCGGCGACATGCCCGCCTGCGGGGAAAGGTCGCCGGAGATCATCAGACGGCGGCGCAGGATTTCCACGTCCGGATGGACGACGCCGATCTGCAGCTTGTTTTCGGGGGGCACCATCGGCCATCCGCCATTCGCGACGATCTGGGAGTATTGCGCGATGGCGTTCTGCACGTACCCGATGTTGATCGGATTGAGGATTGCCTGATTGCTAGACACGCGCTGCGCGGAGGAGACCCCCGCGTCGAACTGGTCGTTCCAGACACCGCGACGCGGTGCTCGCAGAATGGAGTCAATGACATTCTGCGCATAAGCCGAACCGGCGACCGCGGAAGCAACCGCCGCACCGGCACCGGCAAGGAAATGACGGCGACTGGATTTCATCTGTTCACCCGACCTGTTAACTCACGCACGATCCATGCAGCATTAATGGTCGGAACACCGTTAACATTCTGAGAATATGAACGTGCCCCGGTCCCATGTTTTTGAAATGGGTTCATCTCCTTCTGATTGAAATATGGTATTAGCGTGACTGATCCACTCACGCTTATTTGAAACCGGCCCGCAAGGGGTAGCTGTTGCATTTCCGCAACATGGAAATACGGGGCCGTACCGTCATATGCGGTGCTCCATGCTGTCGTTCCAGACCTTCTCGAGGCGCTGCAACGCCTGATTCATCCGGCCGAACTCCTCCGCGTTGATCTCCCCGGCCTTCTCCATCGCGCGAATGTGGCGGTCATAGAGCCGGGCGACGATAGCCGCGACTTCCTTGCCCTTTGGCGTGAGGCTGATACGGACGGTTCGCCGGTCCGCGTCGGACCTCTGGTGATGGATGTAGCCCAGCTCAATCAGCTTCTTGAGGTTATAGGTGACATTCGACCCCTGATAGTAGCCGCGCGAACGCAGCTCCCCGGCCGAGAGTTCGGAATCGCCGATGTTGAACAGCAGGATGGCCTGGATGGCGTTGATGTCGTCCCTGCGCTGCCGCTCGAACTCGTCCTTGACGACCTCCTGCAGCCTGCGGTGCAGCCGTTCGACCAGGTTGAGGGTCTGCAGATAGAGCGTCCGCAGCCGTGCGCCACCCTGACGGGGCGAGGACGGACTCCGGGAGCCAATTCCGGGATTGATCATGACAGTGCCTTTCGTGTGACGCCTGGTGAGCTTGTTGTTTTTCTTCACCTTGGCGGCACTTGTAGGCCCCGCGTCTAAAATTGTGCTTAAATGGCACACTTAACAGAGCTTTACGCCCGCGGGTTCGGGCGCCACGGCTGAACGCCCGGAAACTCACTCCTGTTCCTGCTTCTTTTCCTCGCGGTGGATGGCGATGCGAAGCGCCACGTAGCACGCCGCCGTAAGCAGATGTCCGGCAACGACCCAGGGACGGAAACCGAAGAGATCGGACATGAACGTAAACATGACCGTCTCCGACGCGGCGCACACGAACCAGATGACTGGGCCCCAGGAGGCCAGCGTCCAAAGTCCGACAGACGCGAAGGGGAACAGGACGGCGAGCGAACCTGCGGCGATGCGCCAGTAGGCCGGCAGCAGGTCGAACCTCCATTCCTCGGACGGATAAAGACCGATGAGCCGCGTCCAGTACAGCACGCCCTGCACAAGACACAGGAGCGCGACGGCGCGCTGAAGTATCTCCAGGCCATATTGGGCAGGCGACGGCCTGACGGCGATCTGCCCAGTGAAATGTTCCGACACTGATACCCTCGCCGGGACTGCAGGATCCCGGTTTCCCTTTGCCCTCTCGCCGAACGATGATAGTGCATCCTCGTGATTCCTGATAGGTTTGCAAGAATATGGTCAAACCCGCCGTCACTCGGTGCCGCCCGTCGCGCCGGATTCGTCCGGCTGCCATGCCTTGTTGATTGGACCGTCAGCGGTGATGTAGCTTTTGTGGAAACAGGAGAGTTTCAATGAACAAGATGACCCCCTCCAAGACCGCTCTCCGCTCTGTGGATGAAATCACGTCGAGCCGGCGCCTGCGCCGCATGCGCAAGGCCGACTGGTCGCGCCGGCTGGTGCAGGAGCACCACATCCGCGTGGACGATCTGATCTGGCCGATCTTCCTGATCGAGGGCGAGAATCGCGAGGAGGACGTGGCGGCCATGCCCGGCGTGAAGCGGATGACCGTGGATCTCGCCGTGCGCGCTGTCGAACGCGCCGCCAAGCTGGGCATCCCGGCGGTTGCCACCTTCCCGAAGATCGACATTTCAAAGAAGGATGACCGCGGTTCGGCGATCCTCGACGCCGATAACCTTATCAACAAGGCGACCCGCGCCATCAAGAAGGCGGTGCCCGAGATCGGCGTCATCACCGACGTGGCGCTTGATCCCTTCACCAGTCACGGGCACGACGGCATCCTTTCCAACGGCGTCATCCTGAATGACGAGACGGTGGAGCAGATTGCCCATGCGGCGGTTCTGCAGGCCGCCGCCGGCGCCGACGTCATTGCCCCGTCCGACATGATGGACGGCCGCATCGGCGCGATCCGCGACGCGCTGGACGCCAACGGCTTCCAGGAAGTGGCGATCATGTCCTACGCGACCAAGTTCGCCTCCGCCTTCTACGGGCCCTATCGCGACGCCATCGGCACCGCCGGCCTCCTGAAGGGCGACAAGAAGACGTATTACATCGACCCGGCCAACACGGACGAGGCGATCCGCGAGACCGAGCAGGACCTGGTCGAAGGCGCTGACATGATCATGGTCAAGCCCGGCCTGCCCTATCTCGACATCATCCGCCGGCTGAAGGACACCTTCGCGGTGCCGACCTTCGCCTATCAGGTCTCTGGCGAATACGCGATGATCAAGGCCGCGGCGATGAATGGCTGGATCGACGGCGAGAAGGCGATGCTGGAAAGCCTGCTCGCCTTCAAGCGCGCCGGCTGCGATGGCATCCTGACCTATTTCGCCGTGGAAGTTGCCGAACGCCTGAAGGCCTGACCTCTCCCTGCACAACGGGCCCTGATTTCGCCCCCGGTCTTTCCGACGGAAGGCCGGGGTTATTTTTTGATGCCGGTGCCGCAGGGTATGTTGCCAAGCCGGGGCTATGGGGTACTATTTTCATTCGCCCGCCCTTCGTGGCGGGAAGCGCAATTACGGTCAGAGCGCACATGATGCAGCAGCTGGGTCATACGCCACAGTTCTTCCTGACGGCACCGTCTCCCTGCCCGTACCTGCCCGGCCAGTTCGAGCGCAAGGTATTCACGCATCTGGTCGGCGACCGCGCGGCGGAACTCAACGACGTGCTGACCCAGGGCGGCTTCCGCCGTTCCCAGAACATTGCCTACCGTCCCGCCTGCGAAAGCTGTCGGGCCTGCGTTTCGGTGCGTATCCTCGTGCGCGAGTTCGAGCCGTCGCGCAACATGCGCCGGATCCTGAAGATGAACGCTGACCTGATCGGCGAGGAGCGGAACCCGGAGGCCACGGCGGAGCAGTATTCCCTCTTCCGCACCTATCTCGACGCGCGCCATCCCGACGGCGGCATGTCGGACATGACAATGCTCGACTATGCGATGATGGTGGAGGACACGCATGTGCCCACCCGCGTGTTCGAGTACCGCTTCCGCGGCCCCGATTCAGGGGTGACGGGACGCGGAGAAGGCGAGCTGGTCGCGGTGGCGCTGACCGACCGCCTCTCCGACGGCCTGTCAATGGTCTACTCCTTCTACAACCCCGAACTGGAGCGGCGTTCCCTCGGATCCTTCCTGATCCTGGACCACATCCGCCGCGCCCGCGGCGACGGCCTGCCCCATGTCTACCTGGGTTATTGGGTCAACGGCTCACGCAAGATGGGTTACAAGATCCGCTACCAGCCCCAGGAGCATCTTGGCCCGAGCGGCTGGCAGCGCTTCGCGTCTCCCGAACTTTCCCGCTGACGGCCCGCCCCCGGGCCTCCCCGCCAGCGCAGGGACCATACGTCCCCACCACACACCGCCGGAGCTGAACCATCCTGCTGTCTTACGGTAACGATACCGGAGGTCCGGGGACGTACGCTTCCTGATGTCTTAGAATACGCGGGCCAACAACCCGCATGCATTACGTGAAAAGGATGACGTATTGCATGAAGTCTACACATAATACTTCGAAAATAATATTAAGCCTCAATGAATAGCTCATAAGCAAATATACTTTGAAAGCTCATGACACCGACAAAATCTGGCCCTGCAAGACTTATCGGGATTCTTTCCGGCACTGTTCTGCTGGTTCTTTCGGCGCCCACGACCTCGCAGGCCCAGACTTCGCCTGCCATTCCCGTGGTGGACTGTTTCACCGGTGCCTCCATTTTCAACACCGGGATGACCGACAACAGCGGGACAATATACTGGACCGTCAAGCGGACGACGGAAAATGTGCAGAATAATACCAACAACGCCTACTACATGAACCCGACTTTCCGCGACACCACCGCATATCCGCCACCCCCGGGTCCGTGGCAGCCAACGTCGGTCGTACTGAACAGACCTGGTTGGCATGTGCCGACGGGGGGCGCGCTCTGGATTTCACATGCTACTGATGGGGTTCACGGGCCGCTAAACGAGACATACCTGGAGGATTTCTACTACAGGTTTGTTTTCGTCATCGACAATGCGGTCAATCTGGAATCCTTCAAGCCGCAGATGTCCTTCTATGCCGATGACACGATCTATGACATTTACGTCAATGGCCAGCGTGTAGTGCCGCGCTGGATTGAATCGATCGGGGACTACAACCCTTGGCACGTACAGTCCTTCATGACAGGCCAGGGCGCCTCCTACAAGTTCGATAGCACCTGGTGGCAGCATGGACAGAACGAACTCATCGTCCATATCAGATCGATAGGAACTGTGCAGGGATTCCTGGCAGAGTTCACCAGCGAGAGCCTCTGCGAACCTTCGCTGACTCTCCGAAAGACCGTCAACGGCGGAACCATGACACCGGCCGACTTCACCCTGGTTGCGTCCGGTCCCGCTCAAACGATTCAGGGCAAATCCGGCAATCCTGCGGTCACCAGCGTGGTTGTGGAACCCGGAACCTACGCCCTTTCGGAACAGCCTGCCCCCGCGCAGGTTGGCTATGCGCAAGACATAACCTGCAACATTGAGACTGCATTGCAGGGCGGTGGTACCTCGTCCTCGACGGTGACCGGAACTTCAGTTTCCCTCACGCCCTATGACACGGCGGTATGCGAGTTCGTGAATACCTACATTCCGCCCACCAGCCTCACCCTGAAGAAGGTGGTTCAGAACACGCGAGTGGGCACGCTCACTCCGGACCGCTTTACGCTCCGTGCCAGCGGCCCGACCTCGTTCAGCGGGCGTCATGGTTCTCCAGCCGTCACCTTGGTCGAGGTGGAACCCGGTGTGTACACCCTCTCCGAGGATCCGGTGAATGGCTACAAGGCCGCGGGTACGTTCGTGTGCGAGGAACTCTCGGGCGCTTCGATCCCGGTTTCCCCCTCGAACCAGATCACCGTGGACAGGGGTCAGAAGATCACCTGCACCATCACGAATGTCGACATGGCAGCGGAACTCACGTTGAGCAAGGAGGTGATCAACGACAGCGGTGGCACGGCATCTCCGTCCGACTTCACCCTGATTGCGGGCAGTGGCACCGCCGAATACCGCTTCGCGCACGGCCAGACCCAGTCGGTTCCGGTCGGCACCTACACGCTGTCCGAAGAAGGTCCCGCCGGCTACGGTGCAAGTCTTTTTACCTGTACGCTCAACGGAGTCACCACCGTTTCCAACACCATCACCCTGGCCGACAACGACGTTGCCAGCTGTACAGTCACCAACAATGACATTGCCATCGAAAAGTCCCTCACCGCGGAAAGCGGAAGCCTGCCTGGTGTCGCCGAACCCGGCGAGATCCTGACCTATACCGTCACGCTGACCAACGACGGGACAGCCAATGCGCTCTACAATCTGGTCGACAACCTCGACACCAACCTGACCTACGTCCCGGGTTCGGCGGGAGGCGTCGCCACCGGAATGGAGCCGGTTTCCACCCGCCCCCTGAAGTGGAATGGCCTCGTCCTTCCCCCGGGAACTTCAACCGTGACCTACCAGGCCAGGGTATCGGCCGTCCTGCCACAGGGAAAGGCCCGCATCACCAACTGCATTGGCACGGTTTGCACTGAAACCGTGGCTTCCGGTTGGGTAAGCATCAGCAAGAAGCTGATTGGCGAGTCCGGCGGAAACCAGCCCGATCTTGCCGAACCGGGAGAAATCCTCACCTATGAGGTGACGCTCACCAATGAGGGCGAAGCGCCCGCGATATTCGATCTTGGCGACGTGCCTTCCGACTATTCGACCTATGTGCCCGGTTCCACGCGGGGCACTGCAGGCGCGGCCGAGCCGGAAGGTCCGATTCCGCTTGTCTGGCGCAACATCCCGGTCCACCCGGGACAGCCCGTGACTGTCGTCTACGACGTCAGGGTAGCCGACGTCCTGCCTCCCGGCACCGCCTCGCTGCGAAACATTGCATATTCCCCCCGGGTTTTCGAGGCCGAGCTCGAGGAACAGGGCGGTGGCGACGGCAGCGGCTCCGGCGGTCGCGGAGATGGCGGTTCCCAGCAGCGCTATCCCGGCGCCGACTATTGCAACAGAGCCGGAGCGGGCTGTCTGGATTTCGAGACGCTGAACATCAGCTTCGCCAAAGTTGCCCACATGCCCACGGCCGACCGGGGGATGAACCTCCCCTTCTCGATCGAGGTGACCAACCACGCGAGCGCCCCGGTTCAGAACGTCGTCGTCACTGACGTCATGCCCGCGGGCTTCACGTTTGTGGAGGGATCGGCAACCATCGATGGAAAACCGGTCACGCCCATCGTGAACGGCCGTTCGGTCCAGATCACGATCGCCCGCCTGGAACCCCGCTCCACCACGACCGTCGACCTGCAGATGCGGGCGCAACCCTCGCTCAAGCCTGGCTCCTACAGCAACCGCGCTGGACTGCGTGATCCGAGCGGCAGAGAGATTGTCGGCACCTCCGCCGCCTTCGAGATCTCTGTCGAACCGATGTTCGACTGTGGCGACATCATCGGCAAGGTGTTCGACGACGAGAACCGGAACGGCTATCACGACGACGGCGAAGGCGGCATCTCGGGAGCTCGCGTGGCAAGCCCCGAGGGCGTACAGGTCGTCACGGACAGCCACGGTCGCTTCCACATTCCGTGCGCTGATCTTCCCGACAGCAGGATCGGCCGAAATTTCATCCTCAAGCTGGATCCTCGCTCCCTCCCCTCCGGTTACCGGATCATCAGCGAAAATCCCCGGGTGGTGCGCCTGACCGCAGGCAAGCTCACCAGTATCGACTTTGCCGCCTCCGTCACGCGTGTGGTGCGCGTCGACGTGAACGATAGCGCCTTCGAAACCGGATCGGTGACCCTCTCGCCGAGATGGGAGCAGACCATTCCCGAACTGATTGCCATGCTCGAGACCGAGCCGTCTGTCCTTAGGATCGTCTATCACGGCCAGGCGGGCAACGGGGCTGGACACCAGCGACTGCGCGAACTGCGTCGTCTCATCATCGATCACTGGACGCAAAAGTCCAGCCGGTACAAGCTGGACATCGAGATAATCGTCATCTCCGGCGGCGCCATGCGGTTTCCGGAAGCATCACCGCCTATTGTATTCCAGCCGAACTGACGGCCTGTGAGGGGTAAGGTGGCCGCCGGCCCGAGGCAACCCGCGGGTCACAACATCGGGGGAAACGGCGGCCGGGGGCGCCCACCGGCCCCACTGGCTCATGGAAAGGCTGTCCACCCGACCACCGCCCTGCCGCTTCCAGCTTTCGCGATTCACCATGCAGAAACCAGGAGCGGGCGGAGAGGCGTTCCACTTCACCCGTATGCAGCGGCTGTCTCGCGTGTTCATAACTGATGGCTCGCAGACCAGCCTGCCGCAATCTGCTCGGGTTTACCCTCCGGATGTCATGGCGGGGCCGCCATTCATGAGGCTCGTCTCGATCTCGAGGCGGTAGCGNTTGGGGCTGGTGCGCCATTGCTCCTGGACGATGCGGCGCAGCTGCCGCAGACGGTTCCTGGCAAGCGCTCCCTCATCNCCCTGCGCCCGGTATACGATGCGCAGCACGGAGGGTTCTGCTTCCAGCGTCGCAATCAGCGCGATGATCCGCTCCTGCCATTGCGTCATCAGCTGCTCCGAGCCCTGCTCGAAGGCGCTGCCGGTGATGTCCAGCCGCACCACCCGGGTGAAGGCCGTCGCAAAACTCACGTCGGTGGTCTTGCCCGCCGTCAGCCGCACCGCCCGCGGGTTTTCGCTGATGATCCGGTAGCCCGACGGCAGCGACCGCGGATCGAGCTTCATCATGTAGGTCTTCCCGATACGGCTGCCGGGAAGGTCGGCGCAGGCCACATGGAAGCGGCCGTGCGCGTCCGTTGTGGTCTGGACGCCTTCCAGGCTCACCACCCTGGCGCCGGCAACGCCCGGCTCGCCTTCATCGTGGTACCCGTTGCGGTTCCTGTCGTCGAACACCTTGCCGATGATGTCGCCGCAGTCGAACACCGGCTCGGGGATGATCTCCACCGTCGCCTGCCCCTTGCGGCGGTAGACGACGTCATTGTCGATGCGCTCGGCCTGGGCCGTGTTGGTGAACTCGCCGAACGGCGCGGAGGCCGACACGCCCAGCGTAAGCTGGACCTCGACGTCCTTGCCGGGATCGACCTCNAGCTCCCAGGACAACCGCCGCCCCTCGACCACGGGCTCGTGTGGCACGCCGTCNACGGTNGCCGTCCCGGGAATGTAGACGAAGCCGGCGGGCATGATATCGACGAGGCGGATGGGAGAGCGCTTGATCAGCTCCATGGGCTTCAGGGTGAGGACGTAGGGCACCCTGCCGCCGCGCTGGGTCT
>Ga0065720_1018832_pt1 | contig 126622 bp, 118 predicted proteins | sample Thericmetagenome_FD_59107 | JGI IMG/M metagenome (GOLD analysis project Ga0065720, IMG submission 59107) | Thermophilic microbial communities from the Joint Bioenergy Institute, California, USA of rice/straw/compost enrichment - eDNA_2 v2... | ecosystem: Engineered > Solid waste > Grass >...
GAGCCGTATTTCGTCGCGGCCACGCCCGAGAATGGCTTCCTGCCGGATTTCGCCGGCCTGCCGCCGGATATCCTGGCCCGCACGGCGCTGGTCTACCTGTGCTCCCCGGCCAATCCGCAGGGCACGGTCGCCAGCATCGAATATCTCGCCCGGCTGATCGAACTGGCGCGGGAATACGATTTCGTCATCGCCTTCGACGAATGCTATTCCGAGATCTACGACAAGGTGCCGCCGCCGGGCGGGCTCGAAGCAGCGATGCATCTCAGCGGCGGCAAGATAACCGCCGATGCGCTGAAGAACGTGATCGTCTTCCATTCGCTGTCGAAGCGCTCCAGCGTGCCGGGCCTGCGCTCGGGTTTTGCCGCCGGCGATCTGACGATCTGCCAGGCTTTCATCAAGCTGCGCAATTACGGCTGTGCCGGCTTGATGATGCCGGTGGCTGCTGCCTCGGCGGCCTTGTGGCGCGACGAGGCCCATGTCGAGGCCAGCCGCGCGCTGTACCGGCAGAAATTCGATATCGCCCAGAACATCATTGGCAACCGGTTCGGCTTCTACCGGCCGGCCGGCGGCTTCTATCTCTGGCTCGATGTGGGTGATTCGGAGGCCGCGGCCAAGAAGCTGTGGCAGGAGGCTGGCATCCGGGCCTTGCCCGGCGGCTATCTGACCCGGCCCGAGAATAACGGCGAAAAAGCCGGAAAACCGTATCTTCGGCTGGCCTTGGTGGCCGATGTGGAGACCACCAAGCTGGCGCTTCAACGATTCAGTAACACTCTCGGGCGTTAGATTCTGGCAAGCTGGGGCGGAAGAGTCTGTCCCGGCCCGGTTTTATGTCTGTTCGTATGGTTAATGGGGTCATGGCAAAAGCGGCGAGGAAGGGTATGGCTTCCAGGTCGAAGAAGAAGGCGCGGTTTTTTCCGGATGGCTTCGACGATTTCCTGCGTCGCCGCGCCGCCGAGGGCAGCGGCGTGCTGCTGCTTGGTTTCAGCTTCCTGCTGGCGCTGGCCTTGGCCACCTTCAACCCCACCGATCCGAACTTCAATCACGCCACGCCGCAGGCACCCCAGAACTGGCTCGGCCTGCCGGGCGCCTATATCTCCGACGTCCTGCTGCAGACGCTGGGCCTTTCGGCCTGGCTGATGGTGCTGCTGTTCGCCACCTGGGGCTTTCGCATCGTTTCCCATCGTGGCCTGCCGCGCTGGTGGCTCAACGTTGCGCTGGTACCGCTGACGCTGCTGCTGTTTGCAAGCTTTGCCGCCGCCTTGCCGGTACCGGCGGTCTGGAGCCTGCGCACTGGTCTTGGCGGCATTCTTGGCGATTTCATTCTCTATCAGCAGCTTGTGCCGCTCGGCGTGACCTTCGGCCTGCCGATGTCGGCGGTGCTGCCGGCCGTGCTGTGCTTTGGCTTCGCGGTTTTGGCTTTCTATTTCGCTTCGGGCCTGTCGCTGAATGAATGGCGCCGCATGGGCGCCGGCCTTGGCCTGGGCGCTGCGGCCACTACGGGGCTTGCCGCTCAAGGGCTTTATCGCGGCGGCAAGGCGGTGGCCCGCGCGGGCCAGGAAGCGCCGGAGGTGGTGGGCGGCTTTTTCGAGCGCCTGCGCTCCATCTTTTCGCGCCGCGATGACGAGGACGAGCCCGTGCTGCGGCAATCCGAGCCCAGCCTGCGCCGCAGCAGCCGTGCTGCGGCTGAGGACGACGAGGATTACGCCGATCAGGAGGATCTGGACGAAACCCTGGATGAGGACGAGGACTTGCCGCGCCTGCCCGCCGCCAAGAAGGCGGATGAGGGCCGCGTCACCCGCCGCATCGAGAAGCCCAAGACCGGCAGCCGCGCTGCCCGCGAGGCGCAGACCTCGCTCAAACTGGGCGAAGGCGATTTCGAACTGCCGGAATTGTCGCTGCTGAAGCCGCCGCCGGCGGATTCGGCGCGTGAGAAGATCAACGAGGATGCGCTGGAGCAGAATGCGCGCATGCTCGAATCGGTGTTGAACGAATTCGGCGTGCAGGGCGAGATCACCAAGGTCCGTCCCGGTCCGGTGGTCACGCTGTATGAGCTTGAGCCCGCGCCCGGCACCAAGTCCAGCCGTGTGATCGGGCTCTCTGACGATATTGCCCGCTCGATGAGCGCGCTTTCGGCCCGCGTTGCGGTCATCCCTGGGCGCAACGCCATCGGCATCGAGTTGCCCAATGCCAAGCGCGAAACGGTTTATCTGCGCGAGTTGCTGGCCTCGGCCGAATTCGAGGCCTCATCGAACAAGCTCGGCCTGGCGCTGGGCAAGGATATCGGTGGCGCGCCGATCATCGCCGATCTCGCCAAGATGCCGCATCTGCTCGTTGCCGGTACCACCGGTTCGGGCAAGTCGGTGGCGATCAACACCATGATCCTGTCGCTGCTCTACCGGCTGACCCCGGATCAGTGCCGCTTCATCATGGTCGATCCGAAGATGCTGGAACTCTCCGTCTATGACGGCATTCCGCATCTGCTGGCGCCGGTGGTGACCGAGCCGGGCAAGGCGGTTGTGGCGCTGAAATGGACCGTGCGCGAGATGGAGGACCGCTATCGCAAGATGTCGGAGCTCGGCGTGCGCAACATTGCCAGCTACAACGAGCGCCTGGCGCAGGCCCGTGCCAAGGGCGAGAAGCTTGGCCGCACCGTGCAGACCGGCTTCGATCCGGAAACCGGCAAGCCGATGTATGAAGAGCGGCCGATCGATCTTTCGCCGCTGCCCTTCATCGTGGTCATCGTTGACGAACTGGCCGATCTCATGCTGGTCGCCGGCAAGGAGATCGAAGCCGCCATTCAGCGCCTGGCGCAGATGGCGCGCGCGGCCGGCATCCACCTGATCATGGCGACCCAGCGTCCCTCGGTGGACGTCATTACTGGCACGATCAAGGCCAATTTCCCCACCCGCATCTCGTTCCAGGTGACGTCGAAGATCGACAGCCGCACCATTCTGGGCGAGCAGGGCGCCGAGCAGTTGCTGGGCATGGGCGATATGCTGTTCATGCCGGGCGCGGGCCGCATCCAGCGTGTCCACGGCCCCTTCGTCTCCGACGAGGAAGTCGAGCGCGTGGTGAAGACCTTGAAGGATCAGGCCGAACCGGTCTATGTCGAGGCCGTCACTGCTGATCCCGATGGCGGCAAGTTCGGTATGCCGGGCACCGGCGGCGAGGGCGGCGAGGAAGACGCGCTCTACGATCAGGCTGTTGCGCTGGTCTGCCGCGAGCGCAAGGCGTCGACCTCCTTTATCCAGCGCCACCTGCAGATTGGCTATAACCGCGCCGCCCGCATCATGGAGCGCATGGAGAAGGAAGGCGTGGTCGGCGCCGCCAACCATGTCGGCAAGCGCGAAGTGCTTGCCCGGAATATCGAAGCAGCCGAATAGCTTGATGAGATTTCAGATGACATGCAAACCCCGGCAGCGATGCCGGGGTTTTGTTTTATTCATGAACCCTCATCTTGAAGCTGTTTCATCTCGGTAATTCGGGCTTTCCCCAAAGCGCAGGCGGGTTATCATCCAGGTGGCACAAACCCAAGGAGGAAGCCCCATGGAAGTCCGCGCCGCCGTCGCCTTCGAAGCGAAAAAGCCGCTCAGCATTGAAACGGTGAAGTTGGAAGGACCGAAGGCGGGCGAGGTGCTGGTCGAGATCAAGGCCACCGGCGTCTGCCATACCGATGCCTACACGCTCTCAGGTATGGATTCGGAAGGCAAGTTCCCCTGCATCCTTGGCCATGAAGGCGCCGGCGTGGTGGTCGATATCGGTCCGGGCGTGACCAGCGTGAAGAAGGGCGATCACGTCATCCCGCTCTACACGCCGGAATGCCGGCAATGCGAATACTGCCTCAGCCGCAAGACCAATCTCTGCCAGTCGATCCGCATCACGCAAGGCCAGGGCGTAATGCCGGATGGCACGTCGCGCTTCTCCTGCCGCGGCGAGACCATCTGGCATTATATGGGTACCTCCACCTTCGCCAATTACACGGTGCTGCCGGAAATTGCTGTTGCGAAGATCCGCGAGGACGCGCCTTTCGATAAGGTCTGCTATATCGGCTGCGGCGTCACCACCGGCATAGGCGCGGTGATCTATACGGCGAAAGTCACCCCAGGCAGCAATGTCGTGGTCTTCGGCCTTGGCGGCATCGGCCTCAATGTCATCCAGGGCGCGCGCATGGTCGGCGCCAACATGATTGTCGGCGTCGACATCAACCCGGCCCGCAAGGAAATGGCCGAGAAATTCGGCATGACACATTTCGTCAACCCGAAGGACATGAAGGATGACGAATTGGTCCCGTATCTCGTCAATCTGACCAAGGGCGGTGCCGATTACAGCTTCGAGTGCATCGGCAATGTGAAGACCATGCGCCAGGCGCTGGAATGCTGCCACAAGGGCTGGGGCGAAAGCATCATCATCGGCGTGGCGCCGTCAGGTGCGGAGATCTCCACGCGGCCTTTCCAGCTCGTTACCGGACGCGTCTGGAAAGGTTCAGCCTTCGGCGGCGCGCGCGGGCGCAGCGACGTGCCGCAGATCGTCGAATGGTATATGGATGGCAAGATCAATATCGACGATCTGATCACCCATGTGATGCCGCTGGAAAAGATCAACGATGCCTTCGACCTGATGCATGAGGGCAAGTCTATCCGCTCGGTCGTCACGTTCTAGGGCAGCTGTCTGATGGAACGCATCAAACAATGGGCCTGCTTCGGCGGCCGGCAGGAAGTCTGGGCGCATGCATCAGCCGTGCTTGACTGCCGGATGGAGTTCTCCATCTACCTGCCGCCGCAGGCGGCAGACGGCGCCAGGCTTCCGGTGCTTTATTATCTGTCGGGATTGACCTGCACTTGGGAGAATGTGACGGCCAAGGCCGGCGCCCAGCGTTATGCCGCCGAACATGGCCTGATCCTCGTGGCGCCGGACACGTCTCCACGAGGGGTCAATTTGCCAGGTGAGAACGACGCATACGATTTCGGCTCCGGCGCGGGCTTCTATGTTGATGCAACCGAGGCGCCGTGGTCGAAACATTACCGGATGTATTCCTACATCACGGCGGAATTGCCGGCGCTGATGGCGCGGCATTTCCCAGTCGATAGCGCCCGTGCTGGAATCTTTGGCCATTCCATGGGCGGCCATGGCGCGCTCGTCTGCGCTTTCCGCAACCCGCAGCAATATCGATCCGTCTCCGCCTTCGCTCCCATCGTTGCGCCGATGCAGGTGCCTTGGGGGCAAAAAGCTTTCGCAGGGTATCTTGGAGCAGATCGCTCCGCATGGAGTGCTTACGATGCCACCGCGCTGGCTACGCAAACGGCTTGGCGCAAGCCGGTGCTGATCGATCAGGGCAGTGCGGATGAGTTCCTGGAGACCCAACTCAAGCTGCAGCTTTTCGTCGCGGCGGCCAGCAAGACTGGCATTCCGGTGCAGCTGCGTCTGCAGCCGGGCTACGATCACAGCTATTATTTCATCGCCAGCTTCATCGGCGATCACATTGCCCATCACGCGGCGGCGCTGAAGTAGAGGGGCTATGGTAGCTGGGCGTTAAGGCTGGGCATGACGCTGACGGGTTTTTACGCAGCCACCTCAGGCTTCAGCCCAAATGCATCCGCTGGCGCGTCGGCCGTTACGAAATGCAGCAGCATCTCGTGCACGCCTGGATCGGTCATCAGGCGGCGATGGCCTAGGCCGTTGAGGATGCGGAAATCTGCCTGCGGCCAGGCGGCGGCATTCTCCTGGCTATGCTGCAGCGGCACCGTCCTGTCGTCGCGGCTATGCAGGATCAGGCCTGGTGCTGCGAGCTGCCGCAGCTTGGGCGGCAGGTAAAGCGAATCCATGCTGCGGCCGACGAGCCGCTCGATCTCGGCAAAGGCTTTCGCCGTGCGCTGCTGATTCAGCCCATAGACCTTCATCAGCGCGCCGGCAAAGAGGCGGGGATGGTTCGGCGCGGCGAGGATCGCAAAACGCTCCGCCCGCAGCCCCATCTCGGTTGCGGCAATCAGCGTCGCCGTCCCGCCCAGCGAATGCGCGATTACGGCCCGGAAGGGCGTAAGGCCCAGCGCGTTTGCTTCGCGGGCGACTGCGGCGATGGCGGCTGCCTGGATGGGAAGGCTGGCGAGCTTGGCCTTGCTGCGGCCGTGGCCGGGCAGATCCAGGGTCAGTACCTGATAGCCGCGCCGGACCAGCTTATCCGCGAGACCTGCCCAGCTGCGATGATCATCTTCCCAGCCATGCACGAGCAGGATGGCCGGGCCGGCGGGATTTTCGCGCCGGCCATAAAGCCAGGCGGCCACCGGGCCGGATGGCGCCTCGACCGCAAGGGGCGCTCCGCGGAAGGTATATCCTGAGCGACTGGGAGCGGGGCGGCGGAGCGGGATGAGGAAAAGCCGGGCTGCGTAGGCTGCAGCCCAGCCCGGTGCAAGACGAAAAGCAGCTTTCAAGACCAGCCGACTGGCCAGTACGTTAATAATAGCACGAATATTCGTGCTTTTTGCGGAAGAAGGGCGAAGAGGGGCGGTTGGGCGCGTCATGGCATATTCTCGGCTGGATGTAGAATGCCATAATATCGAACGTTCGTTTCATTTCAACCACAAAGATCAGCCGAAAAGACGGAAAGCGCAGCCGTTCGCGCCGGGCTTTTGGCCGGGCTTTTGGATGTGTGGAAGGATTATCCCAGTTTGACGGCCGTGCCGCTCGCCGCGACCAGCAGCATCTGCCTGTCGGTGCCGCCGATCTGCTGATAATCGAGATCAAGGCCGACCACGGCATCGGCGCCGAGCTGCTTGGCTTCGTCCACCAGGCTTTCCAGCGCCAGCGCCTTGGCCTTGCGCAGCTCCTTTTCATAACCGCCGGAGCGGCCACCGAGGATATCGGTGATGCCGGCGAAGAAATCCCGGAAGATGTTGGTGCCCATCACGGCCTCGCCGGCCACGATGCCGAGATAGGCAGTGATCTTGCGGCCTTCGACGCTGTCGGTGCTGGTGAGGATCATGATGCGCGCTCCTATCGCTGTCATGGAAGAGTAAGCGGCCCGCCTTGATTTCGCCACGCCCGACGGCTACGCCTCAAACCATGCTTCCAACATTTCCCGCCATCGCCGCTCAGGGCCTTCTCGCTCAGGACACGGTCGTTCAGTCTCAAGACTCTCAAGACCGGGCCTTGAGCCGCCGCCGTTTTCTGCTGGCCATGGCGGTTACTGCCGCTGCGGCGCAGCTGACCCTGCCGGTGGCCTATGCCGCCGCACCTGCCAGCGCGCAACTGACCCAGCAGGACCGCCAGGACCTGCAGCGCATCGCCGGCTATTTCAACAGCGTCCGCACGATGAAAGGCCGATTCCTTCAGGTCGGCCCTGACGGCAATGCCGCCGAAGGCCAGATTTTCTTGAGCCGGCCTGGCCGCTTCCGCTTTGAATTCGATCCGCCGGTGCCGATGCTGATCGTTTCCGACGGCGCCTATATCATCATGGAGGATCGTGAGCTGCGCAGTGTGGAGCGTATCCCGCTGGGTGCCACGCCGCTGGATATGCTGCTGCGCGATGAGGTCAAATTCGACGACAGCGTCGGCATAGCCAAGGTGGAGCGCGGGGCGGCCATCCTGCGGGTCACCCTGTTCGAACCCTCGCGTCCCAAGGAAGGCACGCTGACCCTGGTCTTCGGGGACAGGCCGCTGGAATTCGCCGGCTGGACCGTGACCGACGCGCAGGGCAAGACCACCTCAATCTCGCTTAGTCAGATTGACTTCAACCCAGAGTTGAGCAGCCGGCTTTTCTCCTACGGAGACGGTCCGAGCCAGGGGCGCGAGTTGCGCCGCCGCCGCTGAGGGCGGCCATCAGCTCATCCGGCAAAGTACAGATATTTCCGTGACCATGGTCACGGCGGCGTGCAGGGGCCGAACGCAAGTCCGTGAACTTTCGTCGAAAACCCCTGCTTTCAGCAGGAGCAAAGGTTGCAGGCTTTCGACAGGCTGCTATAACCTCGGCCCCGAACGGCAATCCGCATAACCTGGGCTCCCGCCTCTGGTCCGAAACCCGTAGGTCAGCATGAATATCCATGAATATCAGGCAAAAAGCCTGCTCGCGAAATACGGCGTTGCCGTACCCCGCGGCGGTGTCGCCTTTTCTCCTGACGAAGCCAAGACCGTAGCCCGCGAGCTCGGCGGCCCGATCTGGGTGGTCAAGGCCCAGATCCATGCAGGCGGCCGCGGCAAGGCCGGCGGCGTCAAGGTGGTGAAGTCGCTCGACGACGTCGAAGAGAATGCCAAGAAGATGCTGGGCATGACGCTGGTCACGCACCAGACCGGCCCGGAAGGCAAGGTGGTCAAGCGCCTCTATATCGAGGAAGGCTGCGACATCAAGCGTGAGCTGTATCTCTCGCTGCTGGTCGACCGCGCCACCTCGCGCATCACCGTGATGGCCTCGACCGAAGGCGGCATGGAGATCGAAGAGGTTGCCGCCAAGCATCCGGAGAAGATCCTCAAGGTCGCCATTGACCCGGCGACCGGCATGCAGCCGCATCACGCACGCAAGATTGCCTTTGGCCTCGGCCTGGAAGGCAAGCAGGTGCAGTCGGCGGTGAAGTTCATGATGGCGATGTACGAGGCTTTCGTCGGCCTCGACGCCTCGATCGTCGAAATCAACCCGCTGGTGGTCACCGGCGCGGGCGACATGATCGCGCTCGATGCGAAGATGAACTTCGACGACAACGCGCTATACCGGCATAAGGATGTCGAAGATATGCGCGATCCGGACGAGGAGGATGCCTCCGAGCTGGAAGCCGCCAAGTGGTCGCTGAACTACGTCAAGCTGGACGGCGAGATCGGCTGCATGGTCAACGGCGCCGGCCTGGCCATGGCGACGATGGACATCATCAAGCTGTACGGCTCCGAGCCGGCCAACTTCCTCGATGTCGGCGGCGGCGCCACCAAGGAGCGCGTCACTGCAGCGTTCAAGATCATCCTCAAGGATCCGAACGTCAAAGGCATCCTGGTCAACATCTTCGGCGGCATCATGCGCTGCGACATCATCGCCGAAGGCGTGGTCGCCGCTGCCCGCGAAGTGAAGCTGTCGGTGCCGCTGGTGGTTCGCCTCGAGGGCACCAACGTCGATCTGGGCAAGAAGATCATGGCCGAATCGGGCCTGCCGATCATCTCTGCCGACAATCTCGCCGATGCCGCCGAGAAGGTGGTGAAGGCCGTGAAGGGAGCCAAGTAAATGGCCGTTCTCGTTAACAAGGACACCAAGGTCATCTGCCAGGGCATCACTGGCAGCCAGGGCACCTTCCATACTGAACAGGCGATCGCCTACGGCACGAAGATGGTCGGCGGCGTCACCCCGGGTAAGGGCGGCACCACGCATCTCGGTCTGCCGGTGTTCAACACCGTGGCCGAGGCGGTCGAGAAGACCGGCGCCAATGCCTCTGTGATCTACGTGCCGCCGCCGTTTGCGGCCGACTCGATCCTTGAAGCCATCGACGCCGAGATCCCGCTGGTGGTCTGCATCACCGAAGGCATCCCGGTGCTGGATATGGTGAAGGTCAAGCGCGCGCTCAGCGGCAGCAAGACCCGCCTGATCGGTCCGAACTGCCCGGGCGTGATCACGCCGGGCGAGTGCAAGATCGGCATCATGCCGGGTCATATCCATCGCCGCGGCAAGGTCGGCATCGTGTCGCGCTCCGGCACCCTGACCTATGAAGCGGTGGCGCAGACGACTGCGGCCGGTCTCGGCCAGACCACCTGCATCGGCATCGGCGGCGACCCGGTCAACGGCACCAACTTCATCGATGCGCTCGACCTGTTCCTGGGCGATCCGGAAACCGAGTGCATCATCATGATCGGCGAGATCGGCGGCAGCGCCGAAGAGGAAGCCGCCGAGTTTCTGAAGAAGTCGAAGGTGAAGAAGCCGACGGTTGGCTTCATCGCCGGTCGCACCGCGCCTCCGGGCCGCCGCATGGGTCATGCCGGCGCCATCATCTCGGGCGGCAAGGGCGACGCGAATACCAAGCTGGATGCCATGCGATCGGCCGGCATCCGTGTGTCGGATAGCCCGGCAGCGCTTGGCACCACCTTGGTCGATCTGTTGAACGGGAAGTAACCGAAGTAACCAGAGGACGGCGCCGGCCAACAAGCGGCGCCATGACATCGATGACGGCGCAGCTTGAACGCACGCAGTTCCTCTACGGTGGCAACAGCACCTTCGTTGAGGAGCTGTATGCCAAGTACGTTGCCAACCCCAACAGCGTCGACGCCTCCTGGCGGCAGTTCTTCGAGGCGCTGGGCGAAGATTTCGCCAAGCCCGAACAGGCGCTGAGCCGCCCCTCCTGGGCGCCGCCGGCTTCGCTGGTGCCGCTGGAGGACGAAGGCCTGCTCGGCCCGCAGGGCAAGGCGGTCAAGGCCGCCGAGCGCGCCACCAAGGCCGGCGCCTCCGCCGCCGATGCCCGCGCCGCTGCGCTGGATACCATCCGCGCGGCGATGCTGATCCGCAACTACCGCATCCGCGGCCATCTCAAGGCGCAGCTCGATCCGCTCGGCATCCAGGCGCCCGGCGAGCATCCCGAGCTTGAGCCGGAAACCTACGGCTTCACCGAAGCCGACATGGACCGGCCGATCTTCATCGACAATATGCTGGGCCTGGAGACCGCGACGCTGCGCGAAATCCTCCAGATCCTGCGCCGCACCTACTGCTCGACCATCGGCGTCGAGTTCATGCACATCTATCACCCCGAGCAGAAGGCCTGGATCCAGCAGCGCATTGAAGGGCGCGACAAGGAAGTCCAGTTCACGCCCGAGGGCAAGAAGGCGATCCTGAACAAGCTGGTGGAAGGCGAGATCTTCGAGCGCTTCTGCCACATGAAGTTCACCGGCACCAAGCGCTTCGGCCTGGAAGGCGGCGAAGCGCTGATCCCGGCGATGGAAGCGATCATCAAGCGCGGCGGCCAGCTCGGCCTGCGCGAGATCGTGCTCGGCATGCCGCATCGCGGCCGCCTCAATGTGCTGGCCAACGTGATGGCCAAGCCGTATCGCGCGATCTTCTCCGAATTCAAGGGCATGGCCTACCACCCGGACGATTTCCAGGGTTCGGGCGACGTGAAGTATCACCTTGGCGTTTCCGCCGACCGCGAGTTCGACGGCAACAAGGTGCACCTGTCGCTGGCGGCCAACCCGTCGCATCTTGAGATCGTCGATCCGGTCTGCTTGGGCAAGGCGCGCGCCAAGCAAACCCAGTATGGCGACACCGAGCGCGAGCAGGTGCTGACCGTGCTGCTGCATGGCGACGCGGCTTTCGCCGGCCAGGGCGTGGTGGCGGAATGCTTCGCGCTGTCCGAGCTGCGCGGCTATCGCACCGGCGGCACGATCCACATCATCGTCAACAACCAGATCGGGTTCACGACCAATCCGTCCTATTCGCGCTCCTCGCCCTATCCGTCGGATGGCGCGAAGGTGGTGCAGGCGCCGATCTTCCATGTCAACGGCGACGATCCGGAAGCGGTGACTCATGTGGCGAAGATCGCCACCGAGTTCCGCCAGAAGTTCAAGAAGGACGTGGTCATCGACCTGTTCTGTTATCGCCGTCACGGCCATAACGAGACCGACGATCCGTCGTTCACCCAGCCGATCATGTACCGCACGATCGCCACGCATCCGACGACGCGGCAGATCTATGCCAAGCGGCTGATCGAGGAGGGCGTCGTCACCGAGGCGGAAGCCGAGGCGATGGTGACCGAATTCCAGAACCGCCTGGAGGAAGAGCTGGAGGCCTCGAAGTCCTTCAAGCCCAACAAGGCTGACTGGCTGGAAGGCAAGTGGTCGGGCCTGGAGATCGCCTCCGGCGAGGACCGCCGCGGCACCACCGCGGTGGAGATCGAGACGCTGAAGAAGATCGGCCGGGCGATCACGACGATTCCGGAAGGCTTCAACATTCACAAGACGCTGGCGCGCAACGTGCAGAATCGCCGCAATGCCATCGAGGCCGGCGAAGGCATCGACTGGGCGACGGCGGAAGCTTTGGCCTTCGGCTCGCTGCAGCTCGAAGGCTTCCCGGTCCGCCTGTCGGGCCAGGATTGCGGCCGCGGGACCTTCAGCCAGCGCCACAGCGTCTGGCACGACCAGCAGACGGAAGAGCGCTATGTGCCGCTCAACCATATCGCCGAGGGCCAGGCCCATTACGAGGTGATCGACAGCTTGCTGTCGGAGGCCGCGGTGCTTGGCTTTGAGTATGGCTACAGCCTGGCCGAGCCGAACGCGCTGGTCATGTGGGAAGCGCAGTTCGGCGACTTCGCTAACGGCGCGCAGGTGGTGTTCGACCAGTTCATCTCCTCGGGCGAAGCCAAGTGGATGCGCATGTCGGGCCTCACCGTCCTGCTGCCGCATGGCTATGAAGGCCAGGGTCCGGAGCACAGCTCGGCCCGCCTGGAGCGCTATCTGCAGCTCTGCGCCGAAGACAACATGCAGGTGGCGAACTGCACCACGCCGGCGAACTACTTCCACATCCTGCGCCGGCAGATCCATCGCAAGTTCCGCAAGCCGCTGATCCTGATGACGCCGAAGTCGCTGCTGCGTCACAAGCTGGCGGTTTCGAAGCTGACCGATATGGGCCCCGGCTCGTCCTTCCATCGCGTGCTGTGGGACGATGCGCAGCTTGATGATGCGAAGATCAAGCGCGTCATCCTCTGCACCGGCAAGGTCTATTACGACCTGTTCGAGGAGCGGCAGAAGCGCGAGATGAAGGATACGGTGATCCTGCGCATCGAGCAGCTGTATCCCTTCCCGCATAAGGCGCTGATGAGCGAACTGCAGCGCTACAAGAACGCCAAGGTGGTCGTCTGGTGCCAGGAAGAGCCGAAGAATATGGGCGCCTGGAGCTTCATCGAGCCGCATATCGAGCATGTGCTGACCGAGATGGGCTCCAAGGTGAAGCGTCCGGTCTATGCCGGCCGTGTCGAGGCGGCTTCGCCGGCCACCGGCCTGATGAGCAAGCATAACCAACAGCAGGCGAAGCTGGTCGATGACGCCTTGACGGCCTGATGGGCCGCCGAGGCTGAAGTCGAGGGGCGTCGTTAGATAAAGGAAGTATGAAATGGCAGTCGAAATTCGCGTCCCGCAATTGGCGGAATCGATCTCCGAAGCCACGGTGGGCCGCTGGGCCGTCAAGCCGGGCGAGGCGGTCGCACGGGACCAATTGCTGGTCGAACTCGAAACCGACAAGGTGACCGTCGAGGTCAACGCGCCGGAAGCCGGCACGCTGGCCGAGGTGCTTGCTCAGGAAGGCGCCACCGTGCAGGTGGGCGACCTGCTCGCCACCTTGACCGCGGGCGCTGGTGCCGCTGCCGCGAAGCCGGCTGCCAAGGCTGAGGCTCCGAAGGCGCCGCAGGCTGCTGCCCCTGCCCCCGCCGCCGCCCCGGCTGCCACGCAGGGCGGTTCTGCGGCTGGTCAGCCGCTGCCCGCCGCGGCCAAGCTGGCTGCCGAGCAGGGCGTCGACGTTTCCGGCGTGACCGGCACCGGCAAGGATGGCCGCGTCACCAAGGGCGATGTGCTCGGTCTCCTGCAGGGCGGCGCCGCGGCCCCGGCTGCCAAGCCCGCCGTGCCGGCCGGTCCGCGCCCCAATGCGGCCCGCGAAGAGCGTCAGCGCATGTCCAAGCTGCGTCAGGTCATCGCGCGCCGCCTGAAGGAAGCCCAGAACACCGCCGCCATGCTGACCACCTTCAACGAGGTGGACATGTCGGCGCTGATGGCTGCCCGCAAGCAGTATGTCGAAGCCTTTGAGAAGCGCCATGGCGTGCGCCTTGGCTTCATGTCCTTCTTCGTGAAGGCCTGCGTGCAGGCGCTGAAGGAATTCCCGGCGGTCAATGCCGAGATCGAGGGCGACGATATCGTCTTCAAGAACTACTACAACATCGGCTGCGCGGTCTCGACGCCGACCGGTCTGGTCGTGCCGGTGATCCGCGATGCCGATCAGCTGTCCTTCGCCGGCATCGAGAAGGCGATCGCCGATTTCGGCAAGCGCGCCCGTGACGGCAAGCTTGGCCTTGATGAGCTGCAGGGCGGCACCTTCAGCGTCTCCAACGGCGGCGTGTTCGGCTCGCTGATGTCCACGCCGATCATCAATCCGCCGCAGTCGGCCATCCTTGGCATGCACAAGATCCAGGAGCGTCCGATGGCCATCAACGGGCAGGTGGTGATCCGCCCGATGATGTATCTGGCGCTGTCTTACGACCACCGCATCATCGACGGCCGCGAGGCGGTCAGCTTCCTGGTGCGGGTCAAGGAATGCATCGAGGATCCGCAGCGTCTGCTGTTCGAGATGTGATCAGTGCGGCGGGCCTTCGGGCCCGCCCTTGTTTTTGCGCCGGTCCCGCGTCACCTTCCACCCGGCACAGTTTCCAAGAACAATCAGAAAATTTTGGAGTCAGCGATGAGCGAACAGGCATTCGACATCATCATCATCGGCGCCGGGCCGGGCGGCTACACCATGGCCATCCGCTGCGCCCAGCTTGGGATGAAGACCGCAGTGGTGGAGAAGCGCGCCACGCTGGGCGGCACCTGCTTGAATGTCGGCTGCATTCCCTCCAAGGCGCTGCTGCAATCGTCTGAACTGTTCAACGAGGCCGGCCATGGCTTCGCCACGCATGGCATCAAGGTGGGCAAGCTCGAACTCGACCTGCCGGCGATGATGAAGCAGAAGCAGAGCGTGGTGGATGCCTCCACCAAGGGCATCGAGTTCCTGTTCAAGAAGAACAAGATCACCTGGCTGAAGGGAGCAGGCAAGCTGCTCGGCGGCGGCAAGGTGGAAGTGAAGGGTGAATCGGCCGGCACCTACTCGGCGAAGCATATCGTCATCGCCACCGGCTCCGACGTGATGCCGCTGAAGGGTATCGAGATCGACGAGAAGCAGATCGTCTCGTCCACCGGTGCTTTGGAACTGGGCAAGGTGCCGAAGACGATGGTGGTGATTGGCGGCGGCGTGATCGGCCTGGAGCTCGGCTCGGTCTGGAGCCGGCTGGGTGCCGAAGTCACGGTGGTGGAATTCCTCGACCGCATCCTGCCAACCAATGATGGCGAAGTTTCCAAGCAGATGCAGCGCATCCTCTCCAAGCAGGGGATGAAGTTCAAGCTGTCGACCAAGGTCGCCTCCGCCAAGGCCGGAAAGTCCGGCGTCACCCTGACCATGGAGCCGGCTGCCGGCGGCGCTGCCGAGGAAATGACGGCGGATATCGTGCTGGTTTCGATCGGCCGCCGTCCTTATGCCGATGCGCTCGGCCTGGAAGCCGCAGGCGTTCAGCTGGACGAGCGCGGGCGCATCAAGACCGATGGCCATTTCCAGACCACTGCCGCAGGCGTCTATGCCATCGGCGATGTCATCGCCGGTCCCATGCTTGCGCATAAGGCCGAGGAAGAAGGCGTCGTGCTGGCCGAGATGCTGGCCGGCCAGAAGCCTCATATCAACTACGATGCCATTCCGGCGGTGGTCTACACCTGGCCGGAAGTCGCCAGCGTCGGCAAGACCGAGGAAGAGCTGAAGGCTGCAGGCATTGCCTACAAGGCCGGCAAGTTCCCCTTCACGGCCAATGCCCGTGCCCGCGCCATGACGATGACCGATGGCTTCGTGAAAATCCTCGAAGACGAGAAGACCAAGCGTGTCGTCGGCTGCCACATCATTGGCCCGGATGCCGGCCATCTGATCCAGGAAGTGGTGATGGCGATCGAGTTCGGCGCTTCGGCGGAGGATATCTACCGCACCTGCCATGCCCATCCGGCGCTGACGGAAGCGGTGAAGGAAGCCGCGCTGGCCGTGGACGGCCGCACCATCAATATCTGATGGCTGACTTCAGGCATTACTGCAAAAGGGCGGCCGCCAGGCCGCCCTTTTCATTTCGGCTTCATGCCGGCTTTGTCATCTCGGTCGCCGCAGCATGAAGTCGCAGCTGTCGTTGCGCCGGATGGTGCGGAAGCCGAAGCGTGCATAAAGATGCCGCGCCGGATTGTTGCGCAGGACCATCAGCGAAGCGGTTTCACGCGCTTCATCCCATTCCTCGCAGAGGCGCTCCAGCAGGTAGCTGCCGATCCCGAGGTCGCGGAACTCAACGCTCATGAAAAATTGCTGCAGCCAGATCGCCCGCTCGGTGCGGGTAATGGTGAACCAGCCGGCATCGTCGCTGCCGCATTGCACGATCGCCGAATGGCGCCAGTCGTAGATCCGTGCGAAACGGGCAGCCTGATCCTTCTCGTCCCAGTGATAATAGGCCGAGGCGAAAGGCTGGATGCCCTCGGCGTAAATCGACCAGGCGAAGTTCAGATCCTCGGCCCGGGCGGGACGCAGGGTGACCGATGTCGCGAATGTTGTTCCCATGGCTCTCCTGTCCCGCCTCCGCGGCCTGGAGGGGCAGCGCAGCCCCGCAATCTAGGAAGCGAAATAGTGCCGGGACCGTCAGGGACAATTGGCCGCCCGGCAGGTCGGACCTGCTCCGGCCGGGGTCTGGTCGATGATCCCTGTTCCGGGCTAGGAAAAGGGGCATGATCGACAATCAGAGCATTGCCCACGCAACTGCCGGCTGGGGCCAGTCGAAGCTGGCCGCCGCACTCTGGGTCCTGGCCGGCGCCTTCGCCTTTTCACTGCTTTTTTCGTCCGGAAAGCTGATCGGTGGTGTCATTCCGGCGCTGCAGATCATCTTCATCCGCTATCTGAGTGGCTTTGTCACCGTCAGCGGCATGGTCGCCCTCCGCCGCGAGGTCTGGCCTGCCATCCAAGCCAGCCAGCGGCGCTGGCTGCATTTCCTGCGCGCCTTCTGCGGCGTGGCGGGCGGCAGCTGCAACGTGGCGGCAGCGATGCTGATGCCGTTGGCCGATGCCGCGGCGCTGGCGCTGCTGCAGGGCATGTTCACCATGCTCCTGGCCGTGCTGCTGTTGCGGGAACGTGTCAGCCGCGGCCAGATCCTTGCGGCCTTGCTCTGTCTGGCCGGGGCGTTTGTGATCGTGCGCGGCAATGCGCCGGCCGGTGGCTTGGGCGCCATGCTCGAAGCAGGCTGGGGGCCGTTATTCGGCATCCTCGGCGCCTTCCTGATCGCTTGCGAGATCATCCTGATCAAGTTCCTGACCCGGCATGAAAGCGCGCTGTCCATGCTGCTGCATGTCAACGGGTTCGCCACGCTGCTGCTGATCGTGCCGATGCTGCTGCTGTGGGAGGATGCATCGTGGCAACAGCTTGCAGCTCTGTCCCTGCTGGGGCCGATGGCCATCGCCGGGCAGCTCTGCAATGTCCGCGCCTATCAGATCGCAGATGCTGCCTGGCTGGCGCCGTTCGGCTATTCCTCGGTGGCTTTCGCTGCCCTGATCGGCTGGGTGGTTTTCGGGGACATACCCAGCCTGGCGGCCTGGATCGGCACGGCGCTGATCGTTGGCGGCGGGCTGCTGCTGATCCGCCGCTAGTAATGCAGCTCCGCGATCACCACGCGGTTATCGGCCAGCGGCCAGGACTGCACGGCGATGGTTTCATCGTTGAACCGGCAGACGACGCTGCGTTTGGGTGAGCCTGCCGGCAGCAGCAAAGTCGCTGTTGAAACATTCGGCACACCCTCGGCGATACCCTCTGCGGGTTGACCGTCGAAGGTGATGGTATCGCGGCCTATTCCGAAATAGCCGCGCGGGCGGCTCAGCGTAATCGCGCTGCTGGCCAGCTTGGCCTTGTCGCTGAGCGAGCCGGGGCGCAGGTGAATGATCGAGGATGAACGCGGGAAGGGTGACCGGTAGATATGGGTGATCGGATGATCCGGCGTGGCGATGACGAATTCGTACGTCGCATAGGGTGAGGCGCGGAACGGCCCCCAATAGCCATCGGCGCCGGTTTCCTGCCGATGCACTTGCCGCCGCCGTTCGCCGGTTCGCGGATCGGTCTCGTAGATTTCCACCACGGCACCGGCCACGGGCAAATTGGTCTGCACCGCAGAGCCGCTGGGCGGGCTGGTCATTCCATTGACCTTGCCGTTCAGGATCGGCGCTGCCTCGGCGGCGATGCCGGTGGTGCCCGGCGCACCGCCCATGATGAATTCCCAGATCGCGGCGAAGGCCCTTGGATGGAAGGCCACTTCGCGATGATCGAGGCCAGGCAGTACCACATTCTTTGCCCCTCTCAATGCGGGGCCGTCGAAGGCCACACCGGTCGGCTGACCGGGCATTCCCAGATAGCGGCCATCTGGCTGGGCGAATTTGTCGTTGGTGTCCGAAAGGGTGGTCATCCAGGCCGGACCGGGGACAGTCTCGGTCGGCCCTTCGTTCAGCTGGCGCAGGAAGGCGGAGCTGCCGTTGAATTCGCTGCCGAGCAGAACCCGGTCGGAGACAATGACGCCATGATTGGGCGTGCCGCACAGAACTGCATGCGAAACATGCGCTGCGCCCCCACCATTCTTGATGTAATTGCGGATTGCATTGCCACCCCGCGAGGAGCCGACCAGGGCGACCTTTGCGGCATTGGTCCGCTGTTTGACCTCGGAAACGAAAGCGGCAAGCTGTTCGCGCTGGTCGGTGCTGGACGAGCGCAGGCGCTGGAAGACCGCGTCGTTATTGCGTGCCAGCGGGTAGGGGAAGTCGACCGCGAACAGCCGGTCGCGCGGAAAGCCATTGCTTTCCCAGCGCCAGAATGTCGTGTGCCACAACGCAGCCGTATCGCCGTTGCCATGTACGAACACCACCGGGGCGGCATTCTCGAAACGCGGCGCGCAGGCCAGCAGCGGGCTCAACCCGAGGGCGGCGGAACCGAACAGAAAGCGACGGCGGGAGACGAGCGGCAGCATAAAAATCCCTTTTATGGTCTGGCCGGAGGAGAAGGCGGCGTTCCCTCTGGCGGTTTGGACGAGATCGGTGAATACTGCATGACAACAATAGCATGCCCATCCGCCCTGCCCAGATATGTCCCCGCGTCAACTGATCCTCCTGCTCGCCGCGCTGGAGGTGCTGGCCATCCTCCCCATCGCCAGCTTCCCCGCCCTGATGCCGACCTTCATCGAGGCCTGGAACTTAAACAATACGGAAGCCGGCTGGATCGCCGGCGTCTATTATCTTGGCTACATGCTGCTGGTGGCGCCCGCCGTCACGCTGACCGACCGCTATGATGCCCGTAACATCTTCGTGCTGGGCAGCGCCGTCACCGGCGTCGCCACCGTGGCCTTCGCTTTTCTCGCCGATGACTTCTGGTCCGGCTTTCTGCTGCGCGCCATCGGCGGCGTCGGGCAGGCGGCCGTTTATATGCCAGGGCTGCGCGCACTGACCGATCGTCTGGAAGGCGGCGAGCAAAGCCGCGCAGTGACTTTTTACACGGCCAGCTATTCGATCGCGATCTCGCTCAGCTTCACCGTCACCGGATTGCTGGCGGAATGGTATGACTGGCGCGTGAGTTTTGCCGTGCTCGGCCTGGGCTCCCTGCTGGCTGCGGTGGCCGCCTGGATACTGCTCGCGCCGCGTCCGCCGCAGCGGAAAAAGGGGCAGCCGCTTTTCGCGCTCAAGCCCGTGCTGCGCAATCGCGATGCGATGGGCTATATCCTTGGCTATGCGGCGCATGGCTTCGAGCTGACCGCGATCCGCGCCTGGATCACGGCCTTCCTGGTCTATGTTCTGGCTCGGGATGCCGCCCAGGGCGGCGCCTGGGCGGAGCATTTGCCGAGCCCAACCGTCCTGGCGGCGGTGATCACACTGATCGGGTTGCCGGCCAGCCTGCTTGGTAATGAGCTCGCGCTGAAATTCGGCCGCCGCCGTGCGTTGATCGCAATCATGAGCATCTCGGGGCTGCTCGGCGTGATGATCGGCTTCACGGCCGCCCTGCCGGTCTGGTGCGTGCTCATCTATTGCGCGATCTACTACATTTTCATCTCAGGGGATTCGGGCTCCTTGACGTCGGGCATGATGGCAGCGGCCGAGCCGGAGCATCGCGGCTCCACCATGGCGCTGCATTCGACCCTGGGCTTCGGCGTTTCCGTGCTGGGGCCCATTGTGGTCGGTCTTGCGTTGGATGCGGCGCAGCAGGCGATCGGCGGCGAGAACACGCTGACCTGGGGGATCGGCTTCGCGGTAATGGGCCTGAGCGTATTATTGGGCCCGGTGGCTCTGATCTGGGCGGGCCGCGGCGTGAAGGGCCGCGCAGCAGCAAACTCAGATTGACCGCAGGCGGACGATCCTGTCAAATTGCAGGATGTGCCGCTGGTGTGATCTCGACGCCTCCACTGCCGACCTGACACCTGAGCAGGTCGCCAAGCAGAGGCAAATCCTGCAATTGCTGACTCTGGTCGAGCATCCGGACGCGTTGCCGCAGCAGGATGTGCTGCGCATCGCACAGCAGATTTTCGCCCTGCTGGACGAGATCGACGATGCCTGTGCGGATTTCAAGCTTGCGCGGATCGGCTTGCCGCGCCGCCGCGACGGGCTACCGCCTCTAAGCGAATTCCACTGATCCATCATTAAGGACTGCCGCGATGAATCTTCAGGTCGCCTCCGCCAAATCCAGTGACGCAAAGGCCGCGGTCTTCGGCCGGATCGATGCCCTGCTGCCGGAGCTGGAGAAGATCTATATCGATCTGCACAAGCATCCCGAATTGTCGATGCAGGAGGTGCGCACCGCTGGCATCGCAGCGCGCTGGCTGGAGGATCATGGCTACGAGGTCCATGCCGGCATCGGCAAGACCGGCGTGGTCGGCCTGCTGAAGAATGGCGATGGTCCCTGCATTCTGCTGCGCGCTGACATGGACGGTCTGCCGGTCAAGGAAAAGACCGGCTTGCCCTATGCCAGCGAGCAGACCGGCACGGACCGCTTCGGGCAATCGGTTTCGATCATGCATGCCTGCGCCCATGACATGCATGTCACCTGGCTGATGGCGGTGACCAAGCTGCTCGCAGAGTCGCGCGATTTGTGGCGCGGCACGGTGATGGCGGTGTTCCAGCCGGCCGAAGAGATCGGCGCCGGCGCTGCCGCGATGCTGGCCGATGGCATGGTAAAACGTTTCCCCAAGCCCGATGTCTGCCTCGGCCAGCATCTGATCCCGATCCCGGCCGGTATGATCGGCTACAAGCCGGGCATTGCCATGTCGGCCGCCGATAGCTGGGAAGTGAAGATGATCGGCCGCGGCGCCCATGGCTCCAAGCCGGAGAACAGCGTCGACCCGGTGGTGATGGCCTCGGCCACCGTGATGCGGCTGCAGACCGTGGTGTCGCGCGAGGTGGCGATGGTCGACAGCGCCGTGGTCACCGTCGGCACGCTGCAGTCGGGCTTCAATGAGAACGTTATCCCTGACGAAGCTCTGCTGCGTCTGAATGTGCGCTCGTTCAAGGAGGAGGTGCGCAGCCGCGTGCTCGCTTCGATCAAGCGCATCATCGATGCCGAGGCGGCTGCCTCCGGTGCACCGCGGCCGCCGGAGATCCGCGAGATCAGCAAGTTCCCCGTCACCATCAATGACGAGGCGGCGATGGCCCGCACGGTGGATGCGATGACCGCGCGGCTTGGCGCCGAGCGCATGCTGCCGATGGAGCCGCTGTCAGGCAGCGAGGATTTTGGTCTGTTCGGCACAGCCTGGAACGTGCCGTCCGTCTTCTGGTGGGTCGGCGGTACCGACCCGAAGAAATTCGCCGAGGCGCAAGCCGGCGGCGAGCCGATCCCGGTCAATCACTCGCCGTTCTTCGCGCCGGTGATCCATCCTTCGCTGAAGGCGGGCATCGAGGCGATGCTGACGGCGGCTTACGCCTGGCTGGATTGACGGCGCAGCTTGCCTATTCGGCCTGCGGCGGCAGATCCGCCGGCCGGGCGAAGATCCCGCCATCCAGCATCCAGCTGAAGCTGGCGGGGAAATCGAAGCCAGGCTGTCCGGAAGCCGCCAGGGCTGCTTTGCCGAGCGGAGCGCCGGCGCTGAGCTCCGCCAGCAGCAGATCCTCGCCCGGATTGAGCTTGCGCCAGCGGATATCGATATGCTGGCGCCAGATCAGCAGACGCTCGCCGCTTCCATTCATGTCAATCCGGTCCACGGCAGGCGCGTCCGGCTGATGAACCTGCCAGATTTCGCTGACCGGGAACGGCGTTGACAGCCGCTGGGCCGAAGGATGCAGCGGCAGGTGCAATTGCGCCGTCACCTCAGCATCGGGGAGATCTTCAGGACGCAGCAGGGTCGCGTCTTCGGCGTGATAGGCAGTGTTCAGCGCCCATTCGAAAGCCGCGATATCGGGCAGGTAGTTATGCCCACCCAGGTCGGGCAGGGCCGCCAGAAAGGTTGGGAAGCCGCCGCCATATTGCGTAAGGATGGGCGAACGCGGCGGCTCGAAAATCAGGAAGTCACGCGCGGTCTGGGCAAAGAAAGCCTCGCCAACCAGGGCTCGTGTCACCGGGAAGGTGGTGGCGAGCGCCTCCAGAAGGCTGGTGCGGAAATGATCGGCATAGATCTGCACGCGGCCTTCGGCCGGAATCGCGTCGCCGATCACCTTCTCGGCGATCATGTAGAGCGAGTCGGTCAGCGCCGTGGCAAATTCCCGCTGGCGTTCAAGCAGCGCGCTCATCGCTATCCCCGGTAGTCTGCCCAACAGTCGGCGCTGCAAGGGCTGCCAGCGCTTCGACGCGACGGCGGTCAGCATGTTCGGCTTCGGCGACCAGATGCGGCAGCGGCGGGATATTGACATCCCATTCCAGCAAGGTGGCGGCATGCGGGAATCTCCGCACGGCGCTGGCATAAAGCCGCCAGACCGGCTCGGCCACCAGGGAGCCGTGATCGTCGATCAGGATTGTCTGCCCATCGGCGTCGATCTCGGTATGGCCGGCCACATGCAGTTCATGCACGGCCATGGGCGGCAAGCTGTCGAGATAGGCTTCCGCCACCGCAGGCGCAGCCTCGCGTCCGACATGATTGACGCTGGAAACATAGATATTGTTGACGTCGCAAAGGATGCCGCAGCCGGTGCTGGTGCTGAGCCGGCTTAGAAACTCTGCCTCGGCAATGTGGCTTTCGCGAAAGCGCAGATAAGTCGCCGGCGTTTCGATCAGGATCGGTCGCTTCAGCCGCGCCTGCACGATATCGATATTGCGGCTGGCCAGTTCCAGGCTTTCATCAGTATAGGGGATCGGCAGCAGGTCGTTATAGTAGCGGCCATCGACGCCCACCCAGGCAAGATGCTCCGACACCAGCACCGGCTCCAGCCATTCGACCAGCGCCGCCAGTCTTTCGAGATGGGCCGCATCCGGCAATTCGCTGCCGCCCAAGCCAAGGCCCACGCCGTGCACTGAAACCGGCCAGATCGCCCGCGCCTGCTCCAGATAATAACGCGGCGCGCCGCCGCCCATGTAATTCTCGGCATGAATTTCCACCCAGCCCACCGCTGGCCGCAGCTCCAGCAACGCGCGATGATGGGGGGCACGCAGGCCGATGCCGGCCCGGTCCGGGTTCAGCCTGCCAGGGTTGGGTCGATCCCCTCCTGCCAGCACCGGCATGGCCGGCGCATGAGCGGGGTTGGCAGATGACTGGGTCATGGCACGCCGCTCTTGGTCAATCCCGCATCAGCAGGACGTCTGTTCGGCCTCGACCATGCCACGCGTCAACGCGGCGTCGATCGCCGAAGCGGCGAAATGGGCGGTGTTTCTGAGCATAACGCACTCCTCTGGGGCTAGGGACGACGCCTTGCGGTGATTGGTCATCAAGGTCATCCCTAACGCTGCCTGCCGAGAGGCAGTTTAACACTGCCGGCGGGGAAATGGCTGCAATTATAACGGCAGCGGGCAGCTCAACCGCTGGTTTCCTGGGCGGCGGCCGGTACGAGAAACGGCGTCAATGGGCCGTCATGGGCAGGCATCCCGAGCCGGCCGATCCCAGGCAGCTTCAAGGCGGGCCGCAGCAGGTCCACCCCAAGGGTGAGGCCGAGCAGGTTGAGTTCAATCCCCTCGCTGACCGCCGCCGTCACCCCGGCAAGGCCGAAAAGCGAGATCTGCCAGCCCGTCCCGCTGGGAGCGGGGGCGAAAATTTGATCGGTGCCGATCCAGTCCTTGCCGATCGCGGTCGGCGGCAGATGCAGGCCCAGTTCCGGAACCTGGCGGGCGATATAGGCGACGAAGCTGTTCGAGTTGGGTCCGGGCCACATCACGTATTTCTCGCGGCCGGGATAGCGTTCGGCGGCAGCAATGATCAAAGGAATGGCAAAGGCGGCCTCCGGCCCCCGCATATCGAGCAGCAGTTCCGGGGCGTTGCCGGCCCAGTAGCCGTCCGGCACGCGCTGGCTGATCCGCACCGGGGAACTGCCCCAGCCGACCACTTCATACCGCGTGTAGGACGGCGCTCCGGCCGGCTTGACCACAATCCAGGTATGCACTGCGAGCGCCCCGCGCCAGCCCCAAAGCCGCGCGCCATAGACCTGCACCACAGCATCCTTCACCGCGGCCGGATCGGGCGCCAGGCCGGCGGAATCCCAGCGGCTGGTCGACCAATGCTTGCGCTCGGCCATGGCGATGCTGCCGCCCGAGGCCAGAATCGGCAGGACGATCAGCAGGGCTAGGGCGATCAGAAGGGAGCGGAGGATCCAGCGGCGCATCGGCATCGTCTCTCAGATACGATGGATGCTACCGTTACCTGCGGCTGGAGCAAGATGACGGCGATCACGAAGTCGTGCTGACGCCGCGGGCCCGGGGGTGTGCGCTGTCGTAGACCCGCAGAAGCGCCTCCGCATCCACCTCGGTATAGCGCTGGGTGGTGGCGAGAGAGGCATGGCCGAGCAATTCCTGGATGGTGCGCAGATCGCCGCCACCGGCCAGCAGATGCGTGGCGAAGCTGTGCCGCAATGCGTGCGGGGTTGCCGTCTCAGGAAGTTGCAGCGCCCGCCTGGCCTGGCGCATTGCTTTCTGCACGATGGCAGGGTCCAGCCTTTTACCGCGCGCGCCATAAAAAAGCGGCGTGCCAGGGCCGATCGGATAAGGGCAAAGCTTTGCATAGGCGAGGATTGCCTCGCGTACCACGGGTAGGATCGGCACCAGCCGCTGCTTGTTGCCCTTGCCGGTGACGGTCAGGCTGTCGCCTTTCGGGATCTGATCGCCATTCAGGCTCAGCGCTTCACCCAGGCGCAGGCCCGCACCCCAAAGCAGAGTGAGAATTGCCGTATCGCGCGCCTGAAGCCACGGCGTCTCAGAGAATTCCTCGACCGCGTCGATAACCTGCTGGGCGGCGGGTACAGAAAGTGGCTTGGGCACGCTATGCGGCCGCTTCGGCGTGCGGATCAGCCGTGCCGCTGGATTATCGACCAGGCCATCGCGCTGCAGACGGCGGAAGAAGCTGCGGATGGCGCTGAGGCTGCGTGCAAGCGAACTGGCTTCGAGACCATCGCCGCGACGGCGGGCAAGGTAAGAACGGAAATCGCTTTGCCGTAACGTGCGCAGGTCCTGCAGCGTCGCTGCTTCCCCCAGGTGATCGGCGAGGAATGCGAAGAAGCCGGCGAGATCGAGGCCATAGCCGCGCAGCGTGTGTTTCGAAAAACGCTTTTCCTTGGCCAGCCAGCGATACCAGGCCTCAGCCGCGGCTTTGGCGTCTTCGGCGGCGAGGAAGAACGGCAGCCGGTCTTCCTCTTCGATCTTCAGGGCTGCGGCAGATCGAGCCATGCGCGTACCGATCGGCCGAGCACGCCGGCAATGAATTGCAGCAGTTCGGTACCCTGATTGGGCTGGAACTTGTCCGGCTCGCGCGAGCCGAGCGCCAGCATCGCCTGCGGCGCGGTCGGGCCGAAATCGAGCCGTGCCAGGGCATCCGAACGCACCAGATTGGCGGCCGGGCCATAAAGCCATTCGGCAGCCTCGCAGTGATCGCGCAGCAGAGCTGGCAAGGCGCCGATCAGCGTGTCGATGGCGCCATGCGGCAGCACGAAGACGCCGCCGGTGATGATGTCCTTCATGCGGTGCGGATCGCCTTCGACGCAAAGACTGATGGTGTCGACCTCCAGCAGGTCCGTCCAATCCTGAGTGGCGATATGGATCAGATGCTCAAAACTGCCGGCTTCCAGAAGGGCAAGCACGGCTGCGTGCACGCGCTGCGTCGCAGACATGTTCTGCCGGCTCGCATCCAGCAATTCCGCGCCCACATCGGAAGCACGCGCAAGCTCGCCCTGCAGGCGCTGCACCATGAAGCGCTGCAGATCGACGACGTTGTCGCCGCTTTGCGCCCGCGACGGCGGCAGCAGCACCTCGCACAGATCGGGATGGCGCGTCAGCAGATCGGGATTCTGCCTCAGCCAGGCGACGACATCCGCCTCATCCAGATAAGCGGGGGCGGAACGTGGGCTGGCAGGCGCACGATAATCGGCCATCAGGGATTTCCTAGGATTGATTGCCCGGTCTTTTTCCAGTCAGCGAGGAAGGCATCCAGCCCCTTGTCGGTGAGCGGATGCTTGACCAGCGATTTCAGAACGGCGGGCGGCACGGTGCAGATGTCGGCGCCCAGTTTGGCAGCCTCCACCACATGCATCGGATGGCGGATGCTGGCGACCAGCACTTCCGTCTGGAAGTCGGAATAGTTGTTGTAGATCTGCACGATGTCGGCGATCAGGCCCATGCCGTCATGGCCGATATCATCCAGCCGGCCAACGAAGGGTGAGATAAAGGTCGCGCCGGCCTTGGCGGCCAGGATTGCCTGGGCGGGCGAGAAGCAGAGCGTGACGTTGACCATGATGCCGTCATCGCTCAGCAGTTTGCAGGTTTTCAGTCCGTCCAGGGTGAGCGGGACCTTCACCGCGATATTGGTGGCGATCTCGGCCAGCTTGCGGCCCTCGGCCAGCATGGTGGCATGGTCGGTGGCGGTGACCTCAGCCGATACCGGCCCCTTCACGATCTTGCAGATTTCCTTCACCGTGGCGAAGAAGTCCTTGCCGGTCTTGGCCACCAGGGAGGGGTTGGTGGTGACGCCGTCCAGCAGCCCGGTATCGTTCAACTCGCTGATTTCGGCAATATCGGCGGTATCAACGAAAAATTTCATCTTTCCAAGCTCCTAACTCTCCACGGCGAGGTCCTCGACGGGCACTCTGGCGGGCGCGCCGAATCGCCCTCGGATGCTATAAGCGAATGCTGTAATCACCTGGTTAACAATACCTGACCCCGTATTCCTGTTCTACCGGAACCCACCCCTTGACTGCCGCCGATCTGGTTCGTGTTCTGCTGCCTCTGCCGCTGGCGGAGCCGTTCAGCTATCGCGCCAGCGCGGGCGGGTTGCAGCCCGGCGAGATCGTCGAAGTGCCGATCGGCAACCGGGTCTCTCTGGGCGTGGTCTGGGATGGCGAGGCCGAGCCGCTGGGGCCGGGCAAGACGATCAAGCAGGTGATCCGCTCCTGTGATGCGCCGCCGATCGGTTCGGCCTTGCGCAAGCTGGTCGACTGGGTGGCAGGCTATACGCTCAACCCGTCCGGCGCTGTGTTAAAAATGTGCCTGCCCGAGCCCCGGGCGCTGATCGCGCCGCCGCCCATGCGCCAGGTGCTGCATCCTGGCGCCAGCGTCGAGATGCGGCCCAGCGCGCAGCGTCAGCGTGTGCTGGATATCGCGCGCGAGCGTCCTGGGCTTGGCATCTCCGAACTGGCTGAAGCCGCCGCCGTTTCGTCCGCCGTGGTGCGCAAGCTGCTCGAACTTGGCGCTTTGCGGGCAGAGAGCGTGCCTGCTTTCCGCCCGCCGCCGCATCCTGACTGGCGCAAGCCGGGCCGGCCGCTGAATACCGCCCAGGCAGAGGCTGCAGCCGGCCTGCGCGCCGCGGTCAATGCACGGGATTTTTCGGTAACCTTGCTGGAAGGCGTGACCGGCGCCGGCAAGACGGAGGTCTATTACGAAGCGATTGCTGCCTGTCTCGCAGCGGGAAGGCAGGCTTTGGTACTGCTGCCCGAAATTGCGCTGACGCAGCAATCGCTGGATCGCTTCGAGCAGCGTTTTGGCGCACCCGCCTGGGCATGGCATTCCGAGATGGCGGAAGGGCGCCGCGCTGCGACTTTACGTGCGATCAGCCGTGGCGAAGCGCATGTGGTGATTGGAGCCCGGTCGGCATTATTCCTGCCCTATGCCGATCTTGGCCTGATCGTCGTCGATGAGGAGCATGACGCCTCCTACAAGCAGGAGGAAGGTGTCATTTACAACGCCCGCGACATGGCGGTTGTGCGCGGCAAGCTGGAAGGCATACCCGTTGTGCTTGCCTCGGCGACGCCATCGCTGGAAAGCCTGTATAATGTGGCACGCCGCCGCTATGCCCATGCCGTGCTACCCGAACGTCATGGCGCCGCTGCATTGCCGCAGATCGCGGTGATCGATCTGCGCAAGGAGAAACTGCCAAGCCAGCGGTTTCTCAGCGCGCCTTTGGTCCAGGCGCTGGAAGAGACCCTTGCTGGCGGCGAGCAGGCCATGCTGTTCCTCAATCGCCGTGGCTATGCGCCGCTCACTTTATGTGGCGCTTGCGGCCACCGCTTGAGTTGCCCGAACTGCTCGGCCTGGCTGGTCGAGCATAAGCGCCATGGCCGCCTGCAATGCCATCATTGCGGCCATCAGCAGCGCCTGCCCGAGGCCTGTCCGTCCTGCGGCGCTGAGGATCGTTTCAAGGCCTGCGGTCCGGGCGTTGAGCGTCTGGCGGAAGAAGCCGCAATGCTGTTCCCGGATGCGCGCCTGGCCATCATGGCGTCCGATACCATGACCTCGCCTGGTCAGCTGGCCGAGATGATCGCGCGCATGGAGCGGCAGGAGATCGATATCCTGATCGGCACGCAGATCGTCGCCAAAGGTCATCACTTCCCGTTGCTGACCCTGGTCGGTGTGATCGATGCCGATCTTGGTCTGGCGGGCGGCGATCCGCGCGCCGCCGAACGCACCCATCAATTGCTGACCCAGGTCGCCGGTCGCGCCGGCCGCGCCGCACATCCGGGCCGTGTGCTGCTGCAAAGCTTTCTGCCAGAGCATCCGGTGATCGCGGCGCTCGCGCGCCATGACAGTGCCGGCTTTATCGCTGCCGAGATGGCGGAGCGTCAGCGTGCCGGTATGCCGCCTTTTGGCCGGCTGGCCGCGCTGATCCTCAGCGGTTCAGACCAGGCCCAGGTGCAGGCAGCAGCACGTGGGCTCGCCCAGGCCGCGCCGCGCGGTCCAGGCCTGGTTGTCCTGGGGCCGGCGCCGGCGCCCCTGCACTATTTGCGGGGCCGGTTCCGCGAACGGCTGTTGCTGAAAGCCGCCCGCGATATCGATGTTCCGAACGTGCTGCGAGAATGGCTTGCTAAGATCAAACTACCATCGGCTGTAAAGTGCGCCGTGGACGTCGATCCTTATAGCTTTCTTTAACAACCCGGTTTTTAAGTTTGCGCCAATGATCGGCCCGTGGGTGGATTAGCCGGCCGATCCCTGATTCTCGGGGTGGAGAGAAAAATGCTGTTGAATCGCGCCGCGGCGAGTGTTGCCGCCGTCGTGTTGGCCGGTTTGCTGACGGCCTGTGAAGAGAAGTCGACCGCGCCGGATCAGCGCCATACGGGACTGAGCAACTTCGTTCAGTTCATCCAGAAGACCGGCGGTCTGAAAAGCCTGAACACCTATTACAAGCGCCGCCCGGAGATTGCCGCCGAGGAAAGCCTGGGCGTGATCTATGACGGTGCCCGCACCGAAGGCGAGGTTTTGCGCTTCAAGGAGAAGCAGATCACCAAGGAAGCCCTGCCTGCCTTGCAAGCCGTGCGCCGCCGCCTGGGCGAGACCGAGAATTGCGTTGCACGCGGCTTCTTCATTGCCTGCGGCGAGGAGAAGTTCGTCGAGATTTTCCGCAAGTGGCAGTGAGTGGCGGCAAGCGATTGAGGCGAAAGCCTCAATATCCCCGCGCATAATCCACCAGCCGCAGGATCGGCTGGCCATTCTGCAGACGGCGGATATTGTCGACGATCTGCGGCGCCACATGAGCTGGAATGCTGTCGGCCGCGTTATGCGGGGTTACCGTCACCTTCGGATGCGTCCAGAAGGGATGATCAGGCGGCAGCGGTTCTTCGTTGAAGACATCCAGCGTCGCGCCGGCCAGCCAGTCGCTGTCCAGTGCATGCAGCAGATCGTCATCCACCACATGCGCGCCGCGCCCGGCATTGATCAGATAGGCGCCGCGCGGCAGCAGGGATAATGTCCGGCGATTGATGATGCCTCTGGTCTGCGGCGTCAGCGGCAGCAGGCAGACGAGAATGTTGCAGATGCGCAAAAAGCCATCCAAGTGCTCGTCGCCGTGAAAGCTGGTGACGCCTTCCACGGCCTTGAGGCTGCGGCTCCAGCTCGCCACCTGGAATCCGAGATTGACCAGCTTGGGTGCGACATGGCTGCCCAGCGCACCCATCCCCATGATGCCGACGACGCGCTCGCTCGCGTCCACCGGCGGCAGCCAGCGCCAGGTGCGGTCGCGCTGGTTCTGCTGCAGAACGTCGAGCTGGCGATGGAAGCGCAGCACATGCAGCAATACATATTCCGCCATGCTGACCGTCAGCCCGCCATCGACAACGCGCGCCAGCGGCACATGCTTCGGGATATTCGGATCAGCCAGGATGCCGTCAACCCCGGCGCCAAAGCTATGGATCAGTTTGAGATTGAAAAAGCGCTGCAGCAGACCCGGCGGCGGCTTCCAGACCAGCGCGACGTCGATGTCAGCCGGATTTCCGGCTTCCGGATCGATGCGGATATCGAGATCGGGAGCGAGCGCCTGAATGGCCTTGGCCCAATCGGCCACCGCGTGGCTCGGTGAATAAATCAGCAATGCCATGATGTCTAACTGCGTACGACGCCGGCTGGCGCGACGTCCAGATTGAGCGCGGCCGCAATCAGCGCGCGAGTGTAATCTGTGCGCGGCGCAGCGAAGATCTGTTCGGCAGAGCCGTGCTCCACCACCTTTCCGTCCTTCATCACCAGCACACGGTCGGCGAGTGCGCGCACCACTCGCAGATCGTGGCTGATGAAGAGATAGGCCAGCTTGTGCCTGGCCTGCAGATCGCGCAGCAGATCGACGATCTGCGCCTGCACACTCATGTCCAGGGCCGAGGTCGGCTCATCCAGAACCACGAAGCGGGGTTTCAGCACCATGGCGCGTGCGATCGCGATGCGCTGGCGCTGGCCACCGGAGAATTCATGCGGATAACGATCCATGGTGGCGGGGTCGAGGCCGACTTCGTGCAATGTATCGGCCACCAGCTTGCGACGTTCTGCTTCGCTGCCGCCCAGGCCATGCACCCGCAGACCTTCTTCGACGATATGGAAAACCGACATGCGGGGGCTCAGGGAATCGAAGGGATCCTGGAAGACGATCTGCATCTGCGGACGCAGCGGGCGCATCTCGCCCCAGCTCTTGCCTTGAAGTTCCTGGCCCTTGAAGCGGATGCTGCCCTCGCATTTCTGCAGCCGCAGCAGCGCATAGCCCAAGGTCGACTTGCCCGAGCCGCTTTCGCCCACGACGCCCAGGGTTTCGCCGGCACGGATGCTGAGATCGATGCCATCCACGGCCTTCACATGGCCGACGGTGCGCTTGAGCAGGCCGGCGGTGATCGGAAACCAGACTTTGATGCCCTGGGCTTCCATCACCATCGGCGCATCGGCCAATGCCGGATGCGGCCGGCCCTTTGGCTCGGCCGCCAGCAGCTTCTGCGTATAGGCATGCCGTGGCGCGGAGAAGACCTCGTTGACCGGGCCGGCCTCGACGATCTCGCCCTTGGTCATCACGCAGACCTTGTCGGCCACCTTGCGCACGATGCTGAGATCATGGGTGATCAGCAGCAAAGCCATACCCAGCCGGGCCTGCAAATCCTTCAGCAGCTTAAGGATCTGCGCCTGAATGGTGACGTCGAGCGCCGTGGTCGGTTCGTCTGCAATGAGGATGTCCGGCTCGTTGGCCAGCGCCATGGCGATCATCACGCGCTGCCGCTGGCCGCCGGAAAGCTGATGCGGATAGGCATTCAGCCGCTTTTCGGCCTCCTGCAGGCCGACCAGTTTGAGCAGTTCCAGGGTACGGGCACGCACGGCTTCGCGGCGCAGGCCCTTATGCAGGAACAGGACCTCGTTGACCTGCCGCTCGATAGTGTGCAGCGGGTTCAGCGAGGTCATCGGCTCCTGAAAGATCATTGCCACACGGTTGCCGCGGATGCGCCGCAGAACCTTCTCGGGAGCGCCGACCAGTTCCTCGCCACGGAACTGGATCGAACCCGACGGATGAGTGGCAAGCGGATAGGGCAGAAGCTGCATGACCGACAGGGCGGTCACTGACTTGCCCGACCCGCTTTCGCCCACCAGCGCCAGCGTCTCGCCGCGGGCGATGTCAAAAGAAACATGCCTGACGGCATCCACCGCTGTCGGGCCTTCGCCGAAGCGGACGCTCAGATCGCGAACCTGCAGCAAAGCCTCGCTCATGACATCACCGGAAAATCTTGCGCGGATCGAAGGCGTCGCGCACGGCTTCACCGATGAAGATCAGCAGGCTCAGCATGATCGCCAGCACCGCGAACGCGGTGATGCCGAGCCAGGGCGCCTGGATGTTGTTCTTGCCCTGGGCCAGCAATTCGCCCAGTGACGGCGATCCGGGCGGCAGGCCGAAGCCGAGGAAGTCCAGCGCCGTCAGCGTGGTGATCGAGCCATTGAGGATAAACGGCATGAAAGTCAATGTTGCAACCATCGCATTGGGCAGCAGGTGGCGCCACATGATAGCGATATTCGATACGCCGAGCGCGCGGGCGGCGCGCACATAGCCGAAATTTCGGGCGCGCAGAAATTCAGCACGGACCACGCCGACCAGCGCCATCCAGGAAAACAGCAGCATAATCCCAAGCAGCCACCAGAAATTCGGCTGCACGATGGAAGCCAGGATGATCAGCAGATAGAGCGTCGGCAGGCCTGACCAGATTTCGATGAAACGCTGGAAGATCAGGTCAGTCTTGCCACCGAAATAGCCCTGCACTGCACCGGCGGCAACGCCGATGATCGAACTGAGGATGGTGAGTACCAGGCCGAACAGCACCGAGATGCGGAAGCCATAGATCAGGCGCGCCAGCACGTCGCGTCCCTGGTCGTCGGTCCCGAGCAGGTTCTCGCGCGATGGCGGCGCCGGGGCGGGGCGGCCGAGGTCGTAATTGATGGTGCGGTAGCTGTAGCGGATCGGCGGCCAGATCATCCAGCCGTCCTTCTCCTGGATCAGTTCCTGGACGAAGGGATCGCGGTATTTGGCCTCGGTCTCGAAATCGCCACCGAATGTGGTCTCTGGATAAGCCTTGAAGACCGGGAAATAGAACTTGCCGTCATAGCGCACGACAAGCGGCGCATCATTGGCCAGGAATTCGGCGAACAGGCTGAGGCCGAAAAGGATGAGGAATATCCACAGCGACCAGAAGCCGCGTCTGTTGGCGACGAAATTGCGCCAGCGCCGGGTATTGATCGGACTCATCTGCATCCGATCACGCCTCCCGGCTCTCGAAGTCGATGCGGGGGTCGACAGCGACGTACATCAGGTCAGAGATCAGATTAACGATCAGGCCAAGCAGGGTGAAGATGTAAAGCGAGCCAAACATGATCGGATAGTCGCGTTTTAACGCCGCCTCAAAGCCGAGCAGGCCAAGCCCGTCCAGCGAGAAGATCACCTCGATCAGCAGCGAGGAGGTGAACAGAACGCTGATGAAGGCGGACGGAAATCCAGCGATCACCAGCAGCATGGCATTGCGGAAGACATGGCCATAGAGGACCCGGTTTTCCGACAGGCCCTTGGCGCGTGCCGTCAGCACATAGAGCTTGTTGATCTCTTCCAGGAAGGAATTTTTGGTCAGCATGGTGAGCGAGGCGAAACCGCCGATCACCATCGCCAGGACGGGCAGGGTGATATGCCAGAAATAATCCGCCACCTTGCCGATCAGGCTGAGCTCGTTCCAGTTGTCGGAGGTCAGGCCGCGCAAGGGGAACCATTGCACGAAGCTGCCGCCGGCAAATAGCACCACGAGCAGGACCGCGAACAGGAAGCTTGGGATGGCATAGCCGATGACGATGGCTGCCGAGGTCCAGATATCGAACCGGCTGCCGTCCCGCATCGCCTTGGCGATGCCGAGCGGGATCGAGATCAGATAGACCAGCAGCGTCGTCCAGACGCCCAGAGAAATGGATACCGGCAGCTTCTCGATAATCAGGTCGACCACCGGCCGCGCCTTGAAATAGCTCTCGCCGAAATCGAAGCTCAGGTAGTCGCCCAGCATGAGCAAGAAGCGTTCATGCGGCGGCTTGTCGAAGCCGAACTGCTTTTCGATCTTCTTGATGAATTCCGGATCCAGACCCTGGGCGCCGCGGTATTTGCCGGCCGTATCGCCGGCCTGGACGAAAGTGCCAGCGCCAGGGCCTGCCTCGCCGCCGCTGGCGGCTGAGACGCGGGCGGTGACATCGGCGGCGGTGCCGGTGACCTGCGCAATCACCTGTTCGACCGGGCCGCCAGGTGCGAACTGGATGATCACGAAGTTGATTACCAGGATGCCGAGCAGGGTCGGCACGATCAGCAGCAGGCGGCGCAGGATGTAAGCAAGCATGGCGTCAGTGTCTCACCTTTGCCGCGCCAGATTCAACGCCTTGTCCTTGGCGCTGTCGATCCACCAGGTGTCCATCAGGCCGGTATCGTAGGCCGGCTTGACGGCAGGGCGTGCAAAACGGTCCCAATAGCCAAGCTTTACTGTGCCGCTATACCAGTTGGGGATGACGTACCAGCCCCACATCAGCACGCGGTCCAGTGCTCGGGTGGCGGTACGCAGCTCGTCGCGGCTCTTGGCGGTGACGATATGTTCGACCAGTTCATCCACCACGGGATCGCGGATGCCGGAATAATTGAAGCTGCCGATACTCGCGGCGCTTTGCGAGGTCCAGAAATTCCGCTGCTCAACCCCAGGCGTCAGCGGCTGGGAAAAGCGCCGCCCGATCACGTCGAAATCGAAGCTGCGCAGCCGGTTCTCGAAGGCGGAGACATCGACCAGGCGGATGGCGACAGTGATACCGATCCGCTCCAGGCTGCGGGCAAAGGGATTGATGATGCGCTGGAAGCTCGGCTCGAACAGCAGGAATTCCAGCTCAAACGGTTTGCCCTGGCTATCGACCAGAAGGCCATCCTTGATCCGCCATCCCGCCTGCAGCAGCAATTCCTGCGCCTTCTTCAGGTTGGCGCGGTTGTTGCCGCTGCCATCGCTCACCGGCGGCTGGAATTCGGTGGTGAAGACTTCGTCAGGGATGCGGCCGCGGAAGGGCTCCAGCAGTTTCAGCTCCGCCTCGCTGGGCAAGCCGGTAGCAGCCAGATCGGAGTTTTCGAACATGGAGCGGGTGCGTTTATACAGGCTGTAGAACAGCGTCTTGTTCATCCACTCATAGTCGAAGGCGAGGTTGAGCGCCTGCCGGACGCGGCGGTCGCTCAGATGCGGCTTGCGGCTGTTCAGGAAAAAAGCCTGCACGCCTGACGGCGTTTCATCCTTCAGCACCTCGCGCTTGATCCGCCCGGCATCGAAGGCCGGCTTGCCGTGATAGGCCGTCGCCCAGGCGCGGGCGATGATCTCTTCGCGGAAATCGTATTCGCCGGAGAAGAAGGCCTGCAGCGCGATGTCGCGGTCGTGATAGTAATCTTCGCGGATGAAATCGAAGTTATAGCGGCCCCGATAGACGGGCAGGTCCTTGGCCCACCAATCCTTCACGCGTTCGAAGATCAGCGTGCGTCCCGGATTGACGTGGGCGATCTTATAGGGGCCCGAGGCAAGCGGCGGCTCGATGGTCGGATTGGCAAAATCGCGGCCGGTGAACCAGGCCTTCGACATGATCGGGATCTGCGCCACGGTAAGCGGCAGGTCGCGAAGGGTCTCGCTCTCCTTGAACCGGAAAACGACACGCAGCGGCGTTTCCGCCGTGATGCTGTCGAGATCGCGCAGCACCAGCTGATACAGCGGATGGCCGTCCTTCTTCACGGCCTCGAAAGTGAAGACCACATCCTCGGCAGTGACCGGCGTGCCGTCATGCCAGCGGGCCTTGGGATTGAGGTTGAAGGCGGCCCAGCGGCGGTCGGGCGACAGCTCCGCGCTTTCGGCCAGAGCAGCATAGACGGCATCGGGCTCGTCCATCGCGCGCACCATCAGGCTTTGATAAGCCAGCGTCAGATCCCGCGCCATTACCCCCTTGAGAATCAGGGGATTGAGATTGTCGAAGACGTTGAGCTGCCAGGCCCGCAGCTCACCGCCCTTCGGTGCATTGGGATTGACGTAATCGAAATGCCTGAAGTCGGGCGGGTATTTCAGATCGCCAAACGCAGAAAGACCATGGCGTGCCTGCGCCATCGCGCCTGTCGCAGCCGAAGCCAGCATCAGGACGAGGGCGAAGATACGCGCGAGCGTCACGTCGCCTGACCCTCCGCCAGTTTCAGCTTGTGCTGCAGATTGGCTTTCACGGCAGGCCATTCGCTGGGCAGGATGCTGTAGACCACGGTATCGCGCAGGCTGCCATTCGGGGCAACCTGGTGATTGCGCAAGATGCCATCCATCTTGGCGCCCAGCCGCTCGATGGCCTTGCGGCTCTGATGGTTGAAGAAGTGGGTGCGGAACTCGACGGCGATGCAGCCCAGCGTCTCGAAAGCATGGCTCAGCAGCAGCATCTTGGCCCGGGTATTGAGCGAGGTGCGCTGCACGCTTTTGCGGTACCAGGTGGAGCCGATCTCGACGCGCTTGTTGGCCGCATCGATGTTCATGTAGGTGGTCATGCCGACCGGCTTGTTGCTGGCGAGGTCAATCACCGTGAAGGGCAGCATCGAGCCCTTCTTCTGCAGATCGAGCCGGCGGTCGATCTCGGCCTTCATCTTCTCCGGGGTCGGGATGAAGGTATACCAGAGGTTCCACAGTTCGCCGTCCTTCACCGCCTCGACCAGATCGTCGTGATGCGTATGCGACAGCGGCACCAGCGCCACGGCGGAATCGCGAAGCTCTATAGGTTCAGGCCACGACATGCTTACCTATCTCCCGCGGGCGGCATTGATGCGGGCCGCCTTGTCTTGATCGACCCACCAGGACATGAAATCGACGCCATTCTTCGGTGTCTTTTCGGGCTTGCCGAATTTATCCCAATAGGCAATGCGGTCAGCATTCAGGCCGAAGGTCGGCACGATATACTGGCCCCAGGTCAGCACGCGGTCGAGCGCGCGGGTGGCGACCACCAGCTCCTTACGGTTCGGCGCGTGGATCACCGCCTCGATCAGCTTGTCGATGGCCGGGCTCTTGATGCCGGCGTAGTTCTGACTGGCCGGATTGTCGGCGGCGCGGCTGGAAAAGAAAAAGCGCTGCTCGTTGCCCGGCGAATTCGACTGCCCCCAGCCGGCATAGATCACGTCGTAATCGAAGCTGCGCACGCGGTTGACATACTGGGCGCTGTCCACGCTGCGCATGTTGAGCTGAATGCCGAGCCGCTGCAGGTTCTGCGCCCATGGGGCGCCCATGCGTTCATAGCTGGGATCGCGCAACAGCATGTCGATGGTGAAGGCTTCGCCCTTGGCGTTGACCAGCCGGCCGTTCTTCACGTCCCAGCCGGCTTCCTTCAGCAACCGCGCCGCCTCGCGCAGGTTGCGCCGGTCGCTGCCTGAGCCGTCGGAGACGGGCGCCTTGTAGGCCGGCCCGAAGACTTCGTCCGGGATCTGCCCGCGCAGCGGCTCCAGCAGCTTCAGTTCCTCCGGCGAAGGCTCGCCTGTGGCGGCGAATTCCGAATTGTCGAAATAGCTGCTCGGCCGGTAATAGGCATCATGAGCGAGGTTCTTGTTTACCCATTCGAAATCCCAGGCCAGGATCAGGGCGCGGCGCACGCGGATGTCCTGAAACTTCTCGCGCCGGGTGTTGAAGATGAAGCCGCTGATGCCACCTGGCCGCTCGTGCTTGACCATCTCCTTCTTCACCAGGCCCTGATGGACGGCGGGGAAGTCGTAGAAGGTGGCCCATTCGCGGCCGCTATTCTCGCCGCGGAAATCGTATTGCCCTGATTTGAAGGCTTCGCGCGCTACCGTTTGGTCGCGATAGACGTCGTAGCGGATGGTGCCGAAATTGTAGCGGCCCTTGTTGATCGGCAGATCCTTGGCCCACCAATCCTCGCGCCGCTCATAGACGATGAAGCGGTTCGCTTCGAATTCCTTGATCCGGTAGGGGCCAGAGCCTTCCCATTTCTCCAAGGTCGGCTTGTCGAAGCCGCGCTTCTCCCACAGCGATTTCTGGATCACCGGCAACTGTCCGATGATCTGCGGCAATTCTCGGTTCTTCGGGCCGGAGAAGCTGAACTTCACCTTGCGCGGCCCCAGCGCCTCGGCCTTCTGCACATTGGCGTAATAAAGCTGGCGGGTGGGATCGCCATGTTCCTTGATCTGTTCGAAGCTCCAGACCACGTCTTCCGCCAGGATCGGCTTGCCGTCGGGCCATTTCGCCTCGGCGCGCAGGTTGAAGATTACCCAGCTCAGGTCCTCGGGCACCTCGACCGTTTCCGCGATCAGCCCGTATTCGCTGAGATCGTCGTCGGGCGGGGAGGTCATCAGGGTCTCATAGATCAGTCCGAGCCCCGGCGCGTCGTCGCCTTTGGGGATGAACGGATTGAGGCTGTCGAAACCGGCCGGCGTGGAAAGACGCAGCTCACCGCCCTTCGGAGCGTTCACGTTCACATAATCCAGCTGCTTGAAGTCGGCCGGGTACTTCGGCGCATCACCCAGCGACAGCGCGTGGCTCACCGTCTGCGCCACCGCCGGAGCGGTTAAACTCAGAGCGATGGCAACCGCAACAAGCGTCTTCCGCATGGCTTATGCTCCGCTGAGTATCTCGCGCGCTGCCGCATGCAGCGCAGGATTGGCGGCAGCCAGCACCCGCGCCGGGCTCTTGGTGTCCAGAGCCCGACCTTCCCAGTCGGTAATCAGGCCGCCAGCGCCTTCGATCACCGGAATCAGCGCAGCGTAATCATAGGGCTGCACCGTGCCGTCCAGCACGATATCGGCAAAACCAGCCGGGATCATCGCATAGGCGATGCAGTCGCCCGACATCCGATTCAGCCGGCAGGCCTTGCGCAAGCGATTGAAGGCCGCGCTTTCGCTGTCGGTGAACAGATCGACATAGGTGGTCATCACGGCGGCCCCGCTGAGCTCGGTGCCGGTATTCGCGCGCACCGGCTGTCCGTTATAGGTAGTCGGGCGCCCCAGCGCGCCAAGCCAGCGGTCGCTCAAGATCGGTTGATCGATGACGCCCAGCACCGGCTGGCCTTCATAGGTCAGCGCAATCAGCGTGCCGAAGATCGGCAGTCCCGTGACGAAGCTCTTGGTGCCGTCGATCGGATCGAGGATCCATTGCCAGGGCGCATCCGGCCGCGCATGGCCGTACTCCTCGCCATAGATCCCATGATCGGGATATTCCGCCTCGATGGCCTGACGCATCGCGGCTTCCGCCGCACGGTCGGCGATGGTCACCGGCGAGGCGTCGGCCTTGCTTTCGATTTCGATGCGTTTACGGAAATGCGGGCGGATGGCATCGCGGGCCAGATCGCCCAGCCGGTTGGCAAAAGCCACCAGCGCATCGGCAGACATGGAAAAGGCCGGGATGTCGCTCATTTCGACAGCCCCGGCCTTGTCGCCAACATCATGTCTTAGTTCGGCAGCGGCGGCGCGTTCGGCGACACCGAGCGCAGATAGGCGATCAGGTTCGCCCGTTCGGTGGCGCTCTTCGAGCCGGCATAGGCCATCTTGGTGCCCGGGGCATAGGCCTTCGGGTTCTTCAGGAAGGCGTAGAGATTCTCATACGTCCAGTCGCCTTCGGTCTTCTTCAGAGCGTCCGAATAGGCGAAGCCGTCCATATGGCCCTTCTTGGCGCCGACAACGCCGAAGAGGTTCGGGCCAACCTTGGCAGCACCGCCCTGTTCAGCAGTATGGCAGGCGGCGCATTTCGAAAACGCCTTCTTGCCGGCCTCGACATCGGCCTTGGCCAGGACCTCGGCCACCGGCGGATCGGCATCTTCCTGCTTGCCGGCCGGAGCACCGCCCTGCGGCGCGGCTTCCTCGGCGACTTCAATCTTGTAGGCGGCTTCAGCCAGCGGCTTTGGCTTGACCACGATGTTGCCGAACTGATTCACACCCATGATGATGAGCAGGCAGAACAGCACTGCGCCGATCATCTTGTTCAGCTCGAAACTATCCATCTTGAAGTCACTCCTGACGGCAGGAAAGCATGGGCAAAAGGGCCCGAAACGGCCCGAAAACGCGCTGCACATTAGCGGCTTCCCCGGACCGTTCGCAACCCGTATATATCGGCACGATAAGAGCTGACGCCAGCGCTGGCTGCGGCGAAGTGCCGCACCCTGTGGCTCTGTCTCGAGTCGCCGCCAACCGCTTGTCCCGTCCCGCTTTTCGCCGAGCCGCCATGACTGCTTCTTTACCGCAGAATCCCATCGTCCTGATCCCCTCGCGGCTGGCCTCCACCCGCCTGCCCAACAAGCCGCTGGCCGACATCCATGGCCTGCCGATGATCGTGCATTGCCTGCGCCGCGCGCAGGAAGCTGGCTTCTCCCGGGTCGCCGTGGCCTGCGGGGATGCCGCCATCGCCGATGCCGTCCGGGCGGCCGGGGGCGAGGCGGTGATGACCGATCCCAACCATCCCTCGGGCTCGGATCGCATTTATGAGGCGCTGACCAAGCTGGACCCCGAGCGGCGCCATGATGCTGTCATCAACCTGCAAGGCGACCTGCCGGCCATCGACCCCAAGGTGGTGCGCGCCGCACTCAGTCCGCTTTCCGATGCTGCCTTCGACATCGCCACCCTGGCGACCCCCATTGTCGAAAGCCACGAGATTGACGATCCGAATGTCGTGAAGGCGGTGCTTAGCCTTCAGTCGGGCGCGACCATTGGCCGCGCGCTCTATTTCAGCCGCCGCCCGGTGCCATCTGGCGAGGGGCCGCTGTGGCATCATATCGGCATCTATGCCTATCGCCGTGCGGCGCTGGAGCGTTTCGTCAGCTTGCCGCCAGCGCCGCTGGAGCAGCGCGAAAAGCTCGAACAATTGCGCGCGCTGGAGAACGGCATGAGCATCGCGGCGGCTGTCGTTGACACCCTTCCGCTCGGGGTCGATACTCCTTCTGACCTCGATCGCATCCGCCAGGTCATGACGGGCCGCTAGGCCATATCCGCATTTTCCGATCTAAAAAAGAAGTTATTCGCATGTCCGCGTCCGCTCTCGCGCCCAATCTCGCCACCGATGCCACCGATCCCGCAACGGTCGTGGCGTTTCAGGGCGCGCCGGGCGCCTATTCGCATCTGGCTTGCCGCGAGGCGTTGCCCGAATTTGCACCGCTGCCCTGTGCGACCTTCGAGGATGCCTTCTCTGCAGTGCGCGACGGCAAGGCAGCCTGCGCACTGATCCCCATTGAGAATTCCACTGCTGGACGCGTGGCGGACATCCACCAATTGCTGCCCACCGGCGGCCTGTACATCACGGCCGAGCATTTCCTACGTGTGCGCCATCAGTTGCTGGCGCCGAAATCGGCCACGGTGAAAAGCATCAAGCGCGTCTACAGTCATGTGCAGGCGCTGTCGCAATGCCGACGGCTGATCAAGGATCTTGGCATCGAGCCTGTGGTGTCCAGCGACACGGCTGGTTCGGCGAAGGACGTGGCCGAGCGCAACAATCCCGAAGAGGCAGCGATTGCTTCGGCCATTGCCGGCGAGCTTTACGGTTTGCAGATCCTGCGCGCCGATATCGAGGACAATCACACCAATACGACGCGCTTCATCAAGCTGGAGCGCCAGCGCCGCGATCCTGATCCGAACAAAGGCGGCTGCATCACCGCCATCATGTTCAAGGTGCGCAGCGTGCCGGCCGCGCTTTACAAGGCGCTAGGCGGCTTCGCCACCAACGGCGTGAACGTGATCAAGCTGGAAAGCTATCTGACCGATGGCTTCAAGGTTGCCGAATTCTATGCCGAGATCGACGGTCATCCGGCCCAGCGTCATGTCGATCTGGCGCTGCAGGAACTGGAGTATTTCAGCCGCTCGCTGAAAGTGCTCGGCGTCTTCTCCGCCCACTCCTTCCGTTCGGAAGCATAAGACCATTCAGCGTCCTGCATTGTAGGCATTGAAGGCGTCGCGAAGCTTCACCGCCGCTTCCTTCAATTCCATCAACGCGCTCAGGCTTTGTCCCGAGGCCTGCACCACCGTGGTCGGGCAGACGAGGGCATGGTCCTTCAGCGCGCGGCCGGTTTCGGTCAGGGTGATCTGCACCTGGCGCTCGTCTTCCGGGTTGCGGCTGCGCTTCACATAGCCAGCTGTCTCCAGACGTTTGAGCAGGGGCGTCAGCGTGCTCGACTCCAGGAACAGCTTTTCGCCCAGGGCGCCGACGGTCTGGCCGTCCTGCTCCCACAGCGCCAGCATCACCAGATATTGCGGATAGGTCAGGCCCATCTCGTCCAGGATGGGCTTGTAAAGCCGGTTGAAGGCCAGCCCCGTCGAATAAATGGCGAAACAGAGCTGGTTGTCCAAACGCAGCATTTGGTCGGGGGAGGGGGATTTGGGTCCCGTCATGACAATAGCTCCTGTCTTGTGCCCATTATTATATAGCGTGATAAATTATCGCCTGCGATAAATTCATAGCAGGTATTCGGAGAAATCAATTATCAAGCGACTAATTATCACGATAAATAACTCCTGTCCGGTGACGGACACCTGGCCCACCAGCCAGACACCGCCAACCAACAGATCACGGAGCTAAGTCATGATTATCGCACGCAAAACCCGCCAGCTTGTCGCCACTACCGCCCTGGTCGCCGGCCTTGCCCTGGCCATCTCCGGGGAGGCCGGAGCCCAGGCCGCCAATCTCGATCCGGTCAGCCAGAACTTCGTGAACGCCGTTACCGCAGCCGGTGGCCCGCCCATCTATACGCTGAGCCCGGCAGAGGCCCGCAAGGTCCTGTCCGGCGCCCAGGCCGGCCCGGTCGCCAAGCAGCCGGCGAGCATCCAGGACCTCACCATCCCGGTCGGCCCGCTAGGGGCGGTCGATCTCCGGATCGTGCGGCCTGAAGGCGTCAGCGAAGCCCTGCCTGCTGTGATGTACTTTCACGGCGGCGGATGGGTGCTGGGCGGCAAGGATACCCATGATCGCCTGATCCGCGAGATCGCCGTCGGTGCTCGGGCCGCCGTGATCTTCGTCGACTACCACCGGGCGCCTGAGGTGAAGTATCCGGTGCCGAACGAGGAAGCCTATGCCGCCACCAAGTACGTGGTGGATAATGCCAAGGCGCTGAATGTCGACGGATCGCGCATCGCGGTCGCGGGTGACTCAGCCGGCGGCAACATGGCGGCGGCGGTGACCCTGCTGGCCAAGCAGCGCGGCGGCCCGAAGATCAGCCATCAGGTGCTGTTCTATCCGGTGACCGACGACGTCTCGCAGAACGGCTCGTACACGGCCTTCGGCAACGGTCCGTGGTTGACGACCAATGCGATGCATTACTTCCTGGATGCCTACTATCCGAAGGAAGTGCGTAACGATGCCCTCGCTTTCCCGTTGAAGGCATCGGTCGAGCAGTTGCAGGGCCTGCCTTCCGCGACCGTGATCGTCGCTGAGAATGACCTGCTGCGCGACGAAGGCGAGGCTTATGCCCGCAAGCTGACCGCAGCTGGCGTAACCGTCACCTCGACGCGCTACAACGGCACGATCCACGACTTCGTCATGCTGCATGGCGTTGCCGACAGCCCGGCCACGTCCGCTGCGATCAGCCAGGCGAACAGCGCACTGCGTCAGGCTTTCGCCAAGTAACGCGCCGTTGCACCGTCAAGACGACCAAGCCGGGCCGCATCGCGGCCCGGCTTTAAATCTATCTGGTGTCGTATCGGGCAGGCCGCGCCCTGGACCGGGCTGCAAGCCCTCCCATTCCGGCAGTCATGCAGGCATAATAGCGCAATGGCAGGCATATCGCGCAGAAGGGCGATCCAAGGAGGATTGGCGACGGCAGCGTTGCCGTTATGGCCGCGTCGCGACACTGCGCTTGCACAGACACACCCCCAACCCGCTCTGCCGGGCAGCGTCGATGTTGCCATCATCGGTGCTGGGATTGCCGGCCTTGCTGCCGCGCGCATTTTGGCTGAACGCGGCCGCAGCGTCGCTGTGTTGGAAGCGCGCGACCGCATCGGCGGCCGTATCTGGACCGATACGGTGCGGCTTGGCTTCCCCGTCGATCTCGGTGCTGCCTCTTTGCGTTCGGCCGATATCAATCCGCTGGTCGCCGACTTGCGCCGCCGCGAGGTCAAGCTGCAGGCCGATGATGGCGATTTCTGGTTGTTCGATCGCACGCGCGATGGTGTGCGCGAGGCCTCCGGCCTGGATTACGACGCGCTCGGCAGCTTGTACGACCGGGTAGACGACGCCATCGTGGATGCGCAGACCCTGCGCGTCGATGTCGCGCTGGCCAGCCGGGTGAAGTTCAATGGCAATGGCACCGATACCCGCTGGGCCGATACGGCCCGGGCGCTGGCCGGCCCGCTGCATATCGGCGTTGAATTTGGCCAGGTGGCTGCCATCGATGTGCCGCGGCTGGCCGGCACCGGCAACGATGCCTGGCTGCCTGGTGGCATGGGATCCTGGCTGGCCTCCTATGCCGAAGGTCTGCCTGTGTATCTGTCGCATCCCGTGACACGCATCGAATGGGGTGACAGCGGCGCTACGGTTGCCACGGCGCTGGGCCAGGTCCGCGCCGCCGCCTGCATCGTGACGGTGCCGATCGGCGTGCTGCAGCAAAGTGATCTGGTCTTCCAGCCCGCATTGCCGGCGGAACAGCGCGATGCCTTACGCCGGCTCTCCATGGGACTGCTCAACCGCATTGCGCTGCATTATGAGCCGGGCAGCTTCGAAGCGCCGGTGAATACCCAGGTGCTTCTGCGGGTCGATGCCGGTGCTGCGCGTGGCACAGGCCCCATGCTGTTCCGCCTGAATGTGCAGGCGCAGCCGGTCGCCGTCGCTGTGGTTGGCGGCGATTATGCGCGGGCGCTGGAAACGCAGGGCGAGGCCGCGATGATCGACGCCGCCCGCGCGCAGCTCAAAGCCCTTTTGGGCGAGGAGATCGATCGCCGTTTCATCAAAGGCATTGCCTCCCGCTGGGGGGCGGAACCCTATAGCCGTGGCGCCGTTGCAGCAGCGCGACCCGGCTTTTCGATCGCTCGCCGCAACGCGGCTCGCAGCGGCCAGCGGCGGCTGGTTTTTGCCGGCGAGGCTTTCGCGCCGTCCGAATGGGTTGGCTCGGCAACGGGCGCGTGGATCTCCGGTCGCACGGCAGCGGCAGAAATCCTGCGTTTGCTCGGCTGAGATCGATCGCTTCTGATTCTCTCGTCGCGGGTGCGGCGGATCGCCGACCTCTTGAACCATGGCAAACCGTGCTTATCTCTGCGCCGCCGGGGATGCCCCGCATCCCGGCTGCCGGGCTTTGACGCGGCTATAGAGCGCGCGGCCCGAGCGGCTTCGTTGCCCGTGTTGCTCGAGGGAGGATACGGCAAGCGCGGCTACCCCGCTGGCGGCTTGCTGCGGGTTCCGCCCAAAATGATCCGATTTCCTCCGTCAGGTGTTTACCTGGGGCAGCGCTTGCCGCGCGTCCGGCGAAGGCGACCACAGGCTGCTAGGAGGAAGGAGGAGATTCGTATGAAAATTGCGCAAATCGCCCCTCTGTACGAGGCGGTGCCGCCGAAGCTCTATGGCGGCACCGAGCGCATTGTGGCCTATCTTGCCGACGCGCTGGTCGATCTCGGACATGAGGTCACATTATTCGCCAGCGCCGACGCTGTCACCAAAGCCAAGCTTGTTCCGGTTCGCGACCAGGCGATCCGCCTCGACCCCGAAGCGCTGAAATCCGACATCGCCGCGCATCTTTCGATGCTGCATGAGGTGCGGCGGCGTGCGGATCAATTCGATGTGCTGCATTTCCACGTCGATCTTCTGCATTTCCCGTATTTCCAGGACATTGCCGAGCGCACCGTGACGACGCTGCACGGGCGGCTCGACATGAAGGATCTCGACCTCGCCTACAAGCGTTGGCCGTATTATCCGCTGGTTTCGATTTCCAACAGCCAGCGCGCACCGCTTTCCTTCGCCAACTGGATCGGCACCGTCCACCATGGCCTGCCGATCGATCTGTATCGCTTCACGGCGCAGCCAAGCGGCGGCTATCTGGCTTTCCTGGGCCGGATTTCGCCCGAGAAGCGTCCCGACCGCGCCATCCAGATCGCGCGGCGCGCCGGCATTCCGCTGAAGATCGCCGCCAAGATCGATGCTGCCGACCGCGTCTATTGGCGCGAAGTGATCGAGCCGCAGATAGACGGAAAGCTGATCCAGTATATCGGCGAGATCAGCGATGCGCAGAAATCCGATTTCCTGGGCAATGCGCTGGCGCTGCTCTTCCCAATTGACTGGCCCGAGCCCTTCGGTCTGGTGATGATTGAAGCCATGGCCTGCGGCACGCCGGTGGTGGCGTGGAATTGCGGCTCAGTTCCGGAAGTGGTCGAGGATGGCTTGACCGGTCGCATCATCGATACCGAAGAGGATGCGGTCACGGCGGTCTGGCAGATCGGCCAGCTGGACCGCCGGCAGATCCGGCGTGCCTTCGAGCTGCGCTTCTCGGCGACAGTCATGGCGCGGCAATATCTTGAACTCTATTGGCGCCTTGGCCGCCTCGACGATGCCGCCAGCACTCCTGCTTTGATGCAGACAGCCTAAATCGTCGTCAGGCTCCGGCCAGGCCGGCATCCATCGGTCTCCTTGCAGATGGCATGCCGGCCGGCGCCTAGCCTTGCTGGGAAAAAGGGGGGAAGCGTCGGAGTATCCCATGTCGCAAGGATTGTCGCCCGCCGCTGCAGTTCCGCAGAGCCAGGAGAAAACCGTCGCCGAACCGCGCGTTCCCAACCGGCTCTATGCGCTTAAAGAGGGCGACACCTTCATTATTGCCGATGCCTACGGAAATATTCTCGGCGAAGGCGACGGGCTGTTCCATAACGATACCCGCATCCTCTCCGATTTCCGGCTGACGCTGGCAGGCGAACGCCCGTCACTGCTGAGTGCCGCGATCAGCCGCGATAACATCTTCTTCACCGCCCATGTCACCAACCGGCCATTGCCGCCGCTGGGTGGCCGCTCCCTTCCCGAAGGCGTAATCCATATCGAACGCAGCCGGTTTCTGTGGGATGCCCGGTTGTATGAGCGCATCTGCTGCGTCAATTACAGCGACCGCGAAGCAGCTCTGCCCTTGGGCTTTCGTTTCGGTGCCGATTTTTTCGACATGTTCGAGGTGCGCGGCCAGATGCGCCAGCGCCGCGGTCGCATGTTGCCGGTACAGGTCGAAAATGCCGGCGTGACCTTCCGTTATGAAGGCCTTGATGGCCTGGAACGCGCCACCTGCATTGCCTTTTCGCATCCGCCATCCCGTCTGACGGCCGATCGCGCCGATTTTTTGATCCTGCTGCCGCCCAATGGCTGCATCGACTTCTACCTCGAAATCGGCAGCATGCCTGGCACTGCATCGCCATCCAGGGTGCGGTATCGGGCGGCGGCTGCAAAAGCGCGCCGGGCCATGCGTCTGCGACTGCGGCGCGGCGGGCGGCTGCGCAGCAACAGCCGCCTGTTCAATGCCTGGCTCGATAAATCCCGCGCCGATCTTGCCTTGCTGACCAGCGAATTGCCGACTGGTCCCTATCCCTATGCCGGCATTCCATGGTTCTCCACGCCGTTTGGCCGTGACGCCATCATCACGGCATTGCAGACCCTATGGTTTGATCCGGCCTTGGCGCGCGGCGTGTTGAAATTCCTGGCCCAGCATCAGGCCCAGGAAACCTCCAGCTTCCGCGATTCAGCGCCTGGCAAGATCATGCACGAAACCCGCAAGGGCGAGATGCCGCGGCTGCAGGAGGTACCGTTCGAGCGCTACTATGGTGGCGTCGATACCACGCCGCTTTTCATCATGCTGGCTGGCGCCTATGCCGAACGCACCAACGATCTGGCTTTCATCGAGGATCTCTGGCCTGCCTTGGTCGCGGCGTTGTCCTGGATCGAATCGGTCATGCAATCGACGCCTACGGGCTTCCTCGTCTATGCCCGCGGCGAGACATCGGGTCTTGCCAATCAAGGCTGGAAGGACAGCGAAGACTCAATCTTCCATGCCGATGGCAGCAATCCCAAGGGGCCGATCGCCCTGGTCGAGGTGCAGGGCTATGTTTTCGCTGCGCTGACGGCTATGGCGAAACTGGCCGAGCGGCGCGGCGATGCGGTTGCCGCCGGCCGCTGGCAGATGCGCAGCGAGATGCTGCGCCGCGCCGTGGAGGATCATTTCTGGATGCCGGAGGCGGGCTTCTATGGGATCGCGCTGGATGGCGACGGTTCACTGTGTCGTGTACGCGCCTCCAATGCCGGGCACCTGCTTTATGTCGGCCTGCCCGTGCCGGATCGCGCGGCAAAGGTGACGGCGCAGATCTTGTCCGGGGCTTTCGACAGTGGCTGGGGCGTGCGTACGCTGGCGCCCGGCCAGGCCCGCTACAATCCCATGTCCTACCACAACGGCTCCGTCTGGCCGCATGATACAGCGCTCTGCGCGGCAGGCCTGGCGCGGTATGGCGAGCGCGATGGCGTTATCCGGCTGCTGGACGAATTGTTCGAGGCGGCCGTGCATTACGACATGCGCCTTCCGGAACTGTTCTGCGGCTTCCCGCGCGCCAAGGGAGAGCCGCCGATCGATTATCCGGTCGCCTGCCTGCCGCAGGCCTGGGCGGCCGGTGCGATCTTCATGCTGCTGCAAGCGGGTTTAGGGCTGCGCATCGATGGCGAACGCGGTGAGATTCATATCCACCGTCCGGCCTTGCCCTCTGCAATCGACCGCCTGGTGCTGAGCGATATCGGCGTCGGTGATGCGAAGGTGAATTTGGTGTTCCAGCGTGTCGGCAGCCGCGTAGTGGCATTTTCCGATGATCGCATCTCGGTGCCGATCATCGTGCATTCCTGATAGTGTGGCGGCCAGGCAATGATGTCGGGAATCGGCAGATTCTCGATCTTGGCGATCTGATCTTTTCAGCGCCAGCTTGCGATTTTTTGCTTTCCGCGAGGCTAATAATATCATTGAGTTATAGCTCAATTACGTAATTCGAGTGCAGCATGCAGACAATCAGTTCCACCGAGTTCAACCGGAGACCGGCCCGGTATTTTCGCCAGGCGGAGAAGCGGCCGATCGGCGTGGCGTTCCGCGGCCGCACACGGTGCATGCTGGTGCCCCTGGATTATGCTGGCATCGATCCGCTCGACCGGATCCGCTTCGAGGATCTGCCCCTAACAGCGCGATTCAGCCGGCAGGATATTGTTGCCTGGCTGATGGTGAGCGAGCTTGACCGGCTGCTGCGCGATCATCCGACCGAGACGCTGAAAGTCATGCGCCGCACCTTGCAGCGCTATCGCGAGGTCCGCTCTATGCGCGATGATTTCATCGATCGCTGGGAGCAACTGCTCGATGATGGCGCGCCGGCAATCCTCAGCGCGTTGCGAGAGGATAGTGATCGTGGCGCGCATCTGCGGCAGATCGCACCGGTCTCAGGATTGCTTGGGATCGCGGACCGCGAGCGTATTCTAAGCGCGGCCAATCGGCTTCTCGCAGAAAAGCGCACGATCGAGAAGCGCGGCGCGTAAGTGGAGCGCGACCAGCTGGATCATATCCTTCGGGCGTCCTAGGACATTACGAATGAACGGGAATTTGTCATCGTGGGCAGCCCGGCAGCGCTGGCGCAGCTGCCCCAATTTCCCAGCGTGATATTTTTAAATTCTTTTTTCATCCGATATTTCATCAATCAGGCCATAACGCTCACCAACGGCGTCGCGCCGTATATGACGCCGCCTCGGGCAGAGCCGCCCGCGAGGGTCTGCTGATCAACGCTGCGGCAGCTGTCGATGGCCCAGATGCATCGGCGTCTCGCGCGGCACCAACACAAGGCGGCGGCGCTCCTTCAGGGTCACGCCGGCAGCCGCGTAGTGGCATTTTCCGATGATCGCACCTCGGTGCCGATCATCGTGCATTCCTGATAGTGTGGCGGTCAGGCAATGATGTCGGGAATCAGCAGATTCTCGATCTTGGCGATCTGATCCTTCAGCGCCAGCTTGCGCTTTTTCATGCGCTGGATCTGAATCAGGTTGAGGCTTGGCTGCTCGGCCAGCGCAGTGATGGCGTCGTCGAGGTCGCGATGTTCGGCGCGGAGATCGGCGAGTTTGCGCTGCAAGGCCTCTTGGTCGATCGGACCGGTCAAATTCATTACATCAGCCGCGAGCGGGGCCCGCGCCTTTCATCCTCACGGAAAAGCGCCTAACCATAGCATGAATGAAACAGCTAGGCACGGGTGCAGACGATAATACCGGCAACCAGCGGGGTGCCGGATTCTGGGGTTTTTCCGTCGCTCTTTACGGGCGGCCGGGCGTGGCCGAGGCTTGCCTGGCCCTGCAGGACCGCTTCGGCGCTGACGTGAATATGCTGCTGCTCGGCTTCTGGCGGGCCCGGCGTGGCTTCGCCGGCTGGGCCGCAGGCGAGCTGGACCGCGCCCAGGCGGCGGTGGCCCCGGTCAACGCCGCGCTGCTGCCGCTGCGGCAGGCGCGCCGGGCGCTGAAGGATCTGCAGGCCGACGAGCCCGCGGCGGCCGCGCTCTATGACGAGGCCAAGCAGCTGGAATTGCGGCTTGAGCAGATCGCCCAGGTCTGGCTGGCGGCGGCCAGCCGGTTCAGTCCGGCGATGCAGGACACCGCCGACGAGGAAATGGCCGCGGCCGCGCATCTTTATGCCTATCTCGACGGCCTGGCCCCACGGGACGAGGCTGCCCGTGAGTTGGGTGCGGCTTTGCTGCGCGCGGCCTTTACGGCTTGAGCGGCTTGCCGCTCCAGCGTTTGACCAGCGTCGTTTCGATGCCAAACAGGTCAAGCACACGGCCTACCGTGTGGTTGACCAGATCGTCCAGGCTTTCGGGCTGAGCATAGAAGGCCGGCATCGGCGGGGCCACGATGGCGCCCATCTCCGTCACCGCAGTCATGTTGCGCAGATGGCCCAGATGCAGCGGCGTCTCGCGCGGCACCAGCACAAGGCGGCGGCGCTCCTTCAGGGTCACGTCGGCGGCCCGTGTCAGCAGGTTGGAAGTCACCCCGGTGGCGATCTCCGCCAAGGTCTTCATCGAGCATGGCATCACCACCATGCCCAGCGTCTGGAATGAACCCGATGAAATTGCCGCGCCGATATCGCTGATCGGATAGGTCTTCGCCGCCAGGGCCTTCACATCCTTGATCGCATACGGCGTTTCATAAGCGATGGTCATTTCCGCAGCGCGGGTCAGCACCAGATGCGCCTCGATGCTGCTGTTTTTGAGCCATTCCAAAAGCCGCAGTCCATAGACCACACCTGAGGCGCCGGTGATCCCAATCACCAGCCGCCGCTGCGCCGGCGCACGGATCGTCATGGTTGCGGTGGGGGCAGCTTTTGCAGCGACCGGTCGGCGGCGTGTCGCGGTAGGCACGGTTTCTGTCAATGCGGGCGGTGCCGATTTTGCCGCTGCCTTCTTCGCTGTTGCGCGACTCGTTTTGATTGTGCGGCGCATCGTCTCACATCCGAAGGAAATTTTGTCTTTGGGGCTGACAAACTGACAGGGCAGTGCTTAGATCATAACAGGCGCGTGTCGGTGCGGCCGCGCCCAGGGCTGGGGAGGCCGTGCCGGATGACGCGCTCCGAACTGACAGAAGGAGCATGCGATGAACAATACGGCGCATCTCGACACTCTCATCGAAAAACATCATGCGTTGCAAGATCAGATCGATGACGAGATTCACCGCCCCATGCCCGATCAGGTTCGCTTGACCCAACTCAAACGCGAAAAATTGAAACTTAAGGAAGAGATCACACGCTATCAGCAGTGATCCTTGCTGCTGCGCGAGAAGCGCGGCGCTGAGCCTTGAGGCTTAGGCGTCAGCGCTGACCTCAGGGCTGACCTCAGGTCAGCGCCTTCGCCTTCTCGCGCAGCTCGAACTTCTGGATCTTGCCGGTCGAGGTCTTCGGCAATTCGCCGAAGACCACGGTGCGGGGGCATTTGAACTTCGCCAGCCGCTCGCGGCAGAAGGCGATGATCTCCTCCTGCGTCGTCGTCGCGCCGGGTTTCAGCGTGACGAAGGCGCAGGGCGTCTCGCCCCAATGCGGATCGGGCCGCGCCACCACGGCGGCTTCGAGGATGTCGGGGTGCATGTAGAGCACGCCCTCGACCTCCAGCGTCGAGATATTCTCGCCGCCGGAGATGATGATGTCCTTCGAACGGTCCTTGATCTGCATGTAGCCGTCGGGGTGCAGCACGGCCAGGTCGCCGGAATGGAACCAGCCGCCGGCGAAGGCTTCCTGCGTCGCTTTCGGGTTCTTCAGATAGCCTTTCATGACGATGTTGCCGCGGAACATGATCTCGCCCATCGTCTGGCCATCGGCAGGCACGCGCAGCATGGTCTGCGGGTCCATCACGGTGACGTCTTCCTCGACGTGGTAGCGCACGCCCTGGCGCGCCTTCATCGCTGCTTTTTCGGGCAGGGGCAGGCTGTCCCATTCATCATGCCAGTCGCAGACGACGGCCGGACCATAGACTTCGGTCAGGCCGTAGACATGGGTGACGTCAAAGCCCATGGCCTCCATTGCGGCCAGCACGGCGGCCGGCGGCGCGGCGCCGGCGGTCATGCATTTCACGCCGGGCTTCAGCTTGGCTTTCACCTCTGCCGGCGCATTGATCAGCATGTTCAGCACGGTCGGCGCGCCGCAGAAATGCGTCACGCCATGATTGACGAAGCTGTCGAAGATCAAGGCCGGGTCCACCTTGCGCAGGCAGACATGCACGCCGGCCAGCATGGTGATGGTCCAGGGGAAGCACCAGCCGTCGCAATGGAACATCGGCAGGGTCCAGAGATAGACCGGATGCTTGGGCAGGTTCCAGGTCACGGCGTTGCCCATGGCGTTCAGATAGGCGCCGCGATGATGTGTCACCACGCCCTTGGGGTTGCCGGTGGTGCCCGAGGTATAGCCCAGCGCGATGGCATCCCATTCGTCGCTCGGCCCGGCCCAGGCATAATCGGGATCGCCCAGTTTCAGGAAATCCTCGTATTCGATGCTGCCGAACAGCTCGCCCGTGGTGCAGAGATGATCGTCGATGTCGATCACGTAGGGCTTGTTCTTCGATTGCGCGACGGCTTCCTTCACCACGGCGCTGTATTCGCGGTCGGTGAACAGAATCTTGGCTTCACCATGCTCAAGAATGAAAGCGATGGCGGCCGGATCGAGGCGGGTGTTGATCGCGTTGATGACCGCGCCGGTCGCCGGAATACCGAAATGCGCCTCCAGATGCGCGGGCGTGTTGGCGGCGACGATCGCCACGGTGTCGCCGCGCCGGATGCCGCGCCGTGCCAGCGCCGAGGCCAGCCGGCGGCAGCGCGCGTATAGCTCGGCATAGGTGTAACGCAAGTCGCCATGGATCACCGCAAGACGGTCGGGGAAGACCTCGGCCGTGCGGCGCAGAAAGCTTAATGGGGACAGCGGTTCGTAATTGGCGGGATTTTTATCGAGATCGCGGTCGTAAATCGTCGTCATGCGCTGTTCCTCTCAGAGCGCCAGGCGCCGGTATCCGCAGCCTTTGGGCGCTATGTGCGAGGGTTCCATCCCCCCGGCGCGCGCCACGCTAGAACAAATTGTACGGCCGCGGCAACGGCCGGAAGGGGTTGGCCAGCAACGTTATGGGAATTGCAGGCCGAATCCGTCCGCCAGCAGCTTCAGTCCACAGACGAAGGTGAACACGTAGACGATGCGGTAGAAGCCGGCATCGCTCAGCTTATGGTGCAGATAGATGCCGAGATACACCCCGGCTACTGCCACCGGGGCCAGAACCGCCGCCGTGCCCAGGTTTTCCGGCGTGAACTGGCCCAGCCACCAATAAGGGATCAGCTTGACGTAATTGACCACGGCGAAGAACACCACCGTCGTGCCGACGAACAGCGTCTTGTCCAGCCGCTGAGGCAGCAGATAGATCTGCAGGGGCGGGCCACCGGCATGGGCGATGAAGCTGGTGAAGCCCGAACAGGCGCTCCAGAACAGGCCTTTGGCGACATTGGGCGCGGTGGGTTCGGTCTGTCCGCGGCCAAGCCATTTCTGCAGTACGAAGACGACCGCGACGGCGCCGACGATGATCTGGACGCCCTTATTGCTGACATAATCTGCGGTCAAGGTTCCGATCAGGATGCCGATCAGCGCGCCTGTCAGGATGATCGCCATATTCCGGCGGTCCCACAGGCCGCGATAGCCCCACAGGCCCGCGAGATCCATGGCGCAGAGCACGGGCAGCATGATCGCCGCGGCCTGCAGGGGCGGCAGGACCAGGCTCAGCAGCGGCAGGGCAAGCAGGCTCGTGCCAGGGCCGAAGCCGCCCTTGCTGAGGCCAACGATCAATACCGCCGGAAAGGCGGCGGCATAGAACCAAGGATCGGAAATCATTGTGAACGAAGACAGCATGATATTGGAGGGGAGGTCGCTTTGGTTGACGCTTCTGTGGCACGAAGTTTATCTTCCATCTCAACTACACAAGCCAAGACCAATTATCAGAAAGAACTGATGCAATCCGGTGCCTCCGCAGCGATAGCCGCCATGGAGCGAGCGGTGCGGCGTCTGGATGCGGCGCTGGCACAGCGCGCGGCCGCCTATCGCAGCCTGTCGGACCAGCATGGGCAGCTCACGAGCGAGCTGCGCCTGCTGCGGGAAGAATTGCAGGCCGCGAAGGACGAAGCCGCCAGTCTGCGGGAACGTGCCGCCCTGGTGGATGCGTTGCGCCAGGAACTTGCCCAGATGCAGGCTGAGGCCGAGCGGGCCGGCAAGGATACGGCCGATAGCGGTCAGGCTGACGATGCGCGTATCGAAGCGCTGGAGGGGGAGATCGCTCAGCTAAAAAGCGAGCGCGATGCTTTGCAGACGCGACTCGCCGCGGCCGAGGCTGCGGCTGGATCGGGCGGTAAGGACGAGGCATCGGGCGATGGCGCCATGCCTTCCGCTGCCGGGAGTGAAGTCGCCGCGCTCAAGGCCGAATTGGCAGCGGCTCAGGCCGCGCGCGCCGAGATGCAGGCATTCCAGTCGGGCATCGCCGCAAGGCTGGAAGCCACGATGGCTCGCCTGCGCCAGGCTTTGGATGCCGAGGCGGCGCGTTAAAGCCATCGGCAATAGATTCAGGCGCTTTGCGCCTTTCAGTCAGACTGCCTTCGAGAGTTTAGGAGTGTGGCATGGGTCAGGTGAATGTGACCGTTAATAACCGCCTTTATTCGATCGGCTGCGACGATGGCGAAGAGGAGCAGGTCCGCCGCCTGTCGCAGATCATCGATGGGCGGGTACGCGAATTGGCGGCACTGGTTGGCCAGGTGGGAGAGGCGCGGCTTTTGCTCATGACGGCTTTGACCCTGGCCGACGACCTAGAGACTGCACAGCGCGATATTGCCAGCATCAAACAGGAAATCGCCGCCATGCGCGAAGAGCAGAAAACCGCGCAAGGCGACAACGATGCGCTGATTGGCCTGGCAAAACGCCTGGAGGATATTGCCGCCCGCCTGGAGAGCGCCTAAATAAGGGCTAGGACGGAGTGCTGCCCGGTACGTCAGGCATACATAACCCTGGGGCCAATGCTCATCTCTGAGGGAGCTGTCCCTGACCGGAACCGTGGTTTCGGATATACGGCGCCCACCTGGTACGCCAGGCCACAGAGGTTTGCTCACGCCAACGGCCATGGCGGGCCCGTCCGCTTCTTTTTTCCAATCGCGTTTGATTAGCACCGATCCAGATACCGACGCCCGCAAGGCCAGTTTCCGCGCCAAGCTCAAGCAGCGCCGCGCTGAAGCCGCCGCCGCCAATGGCGCGGCCATTGCACAGCTTGCTGCCGAACGGTTCCTGGCGGCGATCCCGGTTAAGGCCGGTCAGGTGGTCGCTGGCTACTGGCCAATGGGTGATGAGCTCGATCCGCGCCCGCTTTTGCAGCAGCTTCAGCGCCGGGGCGCGCTGATCGTGCTGCCGGTGATCCAGACAGGCTCCCGCCTGCTGCTGTTCCGCTTATGCAAGGATCTGAGCCAAGTGCCGCCAGCGGGCGCCTATGGCATTCCAGCCCCCCCTGAAGGCAGTTCGCCGCTGCAGCCGGATGTCCTGCTGGTGCCGCTGGTGGGTTTTGATCGCGAAGGCCATCGCCTTGGCATGGGTGGCGGCTATTATGACACGACATTGAGGGCCCTGCGGCGCACCAGGGCGGCGGGCGCAAAATTGCCGCTGGCCGTGGGCTATGCCTTCGCGGTACAGCAGGTGGCGGAACTGCCCCACGGCGACGGCGACGAGATGCTGGATTGGGTGGTGACCGAACGCGGCGCGGTCGCATTCGGTCAGAATGCTAAGGAAAGTGAGTGAGCCGGTGAAACTTCTTTATTGCGGCGATGTGGTCGGGCGGGCCGGACGTGATGCGATTGTGGCTCGCGTGCCTGAACTGCGCCGCAGCCTTGGCCTCGATTTCGTACTGGTCAATGGCGAGAATGCGGCTGCTGGCTTCGGCATCACCGGCAAGATCTGTGAGGAATTCTATGCTGCCGGCGTCGATGTCATCGTGCTCGGCAACCATGCCTGGGATCAGCGCGAGACGCTCAGCTACATCAACGGCGATCCGCGCCTGCTGCGGCCGCTGAATTATCCGAAGGGCACGCCCGGCAAGGGCGCGGGCCTGTTCACGCTGCAAAACGGCAAGAAGGTGCTGGTGATCCAGGTGATGGGCCGCATTTTCATGGACCCGCTCGATGATCCCTTCGCGGCCGTCGATGGAGAGTTGCAGAAATACCGCCTCGGTTCAGGCGCGGATGCCATCGTCGTCGATATCCATGGCGAAGCGACGTCGGAGAAAATGGCAATGGGCCACTTCTGCGATGGCCGTGTCTCGCTGGTTTGCGGCACCCATAGCCATGTGCCCACCGCAGATGCGCAGATCCTGCCCAACGGCACGGCCTATCAGACCGATGCGGGCATGTGCGGCGACTACAATTCGGTGATCGGCATGGAAAAGACCGAGCCGCTCAACCGCTTCACCCGCCGCGTGCCCGGCGGCCGTTTCGAGCCGGCGATGGGCGAGGCGACCCTCTGCGCCGTCTATGTCGAAACCGATGATCGCACCGGCCTGGCTACCCGTATCCAGCCGATCCGCCTCGGCGGCCGGCTGCAGCAGGCCATGCTATAGCGCGTGACCGGCCGCCTTCAGAGGCTGCTCGCGCAGGTGCGGGGCTGCGATCTGTGCAGCCCCTATCTGCCGCTTGGCCCGCGCCCGGTGGTCCGCTTGAAGCCCAACGCGCGGCTTTTGATCATCGGCCAGGCGCCGGGCACCAAAGTTCATCAGACCGGCTTGCCCTGGAATGACCGCAGCGGCGACGTGCTGCGCGAATGGCTGGCGATGGATCGCGATCGTTTCTACGACATGGAAACCATCGCCATCATGCCGATGGGGTTCTGCTATCCTGGTCGCGATCCGAAGGGCGGTGATAATCCGCCGCGCCCGGAATGCGCCCCGCGCTGGCATGGCCGTCTGCTGGCGCAACTTCCCAATATCCGCCTCACCTTGCTGGTCGGCCAATATGCCCAGGCGCATTATCTTGGCCGCCGGCGGGGAAAGACGATGACGGAAACGGTGCAGAATTTCCGCGCCTATTCGCCGCAATTCTTTCCGCTGCCGCATCCAAGCTGGCGCAATATCGGCTGGCGCAAACGCCAGCCCTGGTTCGATGCGGAGGTCGTGCCCGCACTGCGCCGCCACGTCGCTGCGGCGCTTAAGGACTGAAGCGCCAACGCGGCGACGAAATTCCATCGCCAATGGCGATCCGATTATAGGCCCGTTGTCTCAGCCCAGCTGACTAAAGGGCGGGGTGCCATCCTGCAGCCGGAAGGACGGGCCGATATCGACGCAGACCAGCAGCCGGTCCACGGTTTCGCCGTCGTCGGCCAGCGGCAGAACGATATGATAGATGCTGTTGATGTCCCGCTGCCTTCCGACATAGGGCAGCACGCCCTTCACCGGCGCGCGTGCGTCCACTGCGCCGGATAAATGGTCCCAGACCTTGCTGGGCGGCTGCTGGTGGGGCAGTGCGCTCATCAGCGTGCCGGTCAGATCGGAATTGCTGATGCCCCGGATCGTGGAGCCGATCTCCGCATAGCGGAAATCCAGGGGTTCCCGCTGCACCTCGAACAGGATCGTATGGGGCCGCAATGGGTCCAGCGCCGCCGTATTGACCGTCCGCCAAGACGGCATCTCGGCAGCCGAGCGGCAGGCCAGCCAATAGGCATGGGCGTCGTTCAGCAGGCGGGATTGCGGATAGCCAGGCAGCGCTCCCGAGGAATGCGGTGATGCCACCCGCGGGACGGCAATCAAACTCATGAGATCAGGCATGCGCGCCCCGTCAGGAAACTGGCGGGGCAGACCGGTGCGCCGCCGCGGCGGATGGTATAGTTCGTGTTTCTTTCCTGCAAGCGTGCGGCCTGCAACGAGCGGTAGCAAGGCATCTGCCACCGCAGTCTTCGCGCGGCTTGCAATTATCGCCCGTCAGCTTTATCCGGGCGCCAGCGGCGGCCGGCCTTCGGCTGCCCGCATGATCGGAAATATGATAAATATGCCCGATTCGTTCACAGCCCTTTATCTCATGCCATAGGTTTAAGGTCATGGCCGGCCATTCCCAGTTTAAGAACATCATGCATCGCAAGGGCGCGCAGGATGCCAAGCGCGCCAAGATCTTCACCAAGCTGATCCGCGAGTTGACCACCGCGGCCCGCATGGGCCAGCCGGACCCGGCGACCAACCCGCGCCTGCGCGCCGCCGTCCAGGCCGCCCGTGCCGCCAACATGCCGAAGGACACGGTCGAGCGCGCCATCAAGCGCGGCAGCGGCGGCGACGCGGCGGACAATTATGAAGAGGTGCGCTACGAGGGTTACGGCCCGGGCGGCGTTGCCGTGATCGTGGAAGCGCTGACTGACAACCGCAACCGCACCGCAGGCGAAGTCCGCGCTGCTTTCTCCAAGAACGGCGGCGCCCTGGGCGAAACCAACTCGGTCGCCTTCATGTTCGACCGGGTCGGCGAGATCGTCTTCCCGGTTTCTGCCGCCTCGGCCGAAGCGCTGTTCGAAGGGGCGCTGGAGGCCGGCGCCGACGACGTGCAGTCAGATGAGGACGGCCATACCGTGACCTGCAGCCAGGACGATTTCGCCCAGGTGCGCGAGGTGCTGGAAGCCAAGTTCGGCGAGCCGAAATCGGCCAAGCTGGTCTGGCGGCCGAAGACGACGACGCCGATCGACGGCGAAAAGGCCGAGACTCTGTTCAAGATGATCGAAGTCCTTGAGGATTCCGACGACGTGCAGCAGGTCTATGCCAATTTCGAGATCTCGGACGACGAGCTGAAGAAGCTCGCCAGCTGAGCGTCTCGGCAGGCAAAAGGGGGCGGGCAGTAGGCGAAGTGGCGGAGCGCATGCGCATCATCGGACTCGATCCGGGTCTGCGCGCCACCGGCTGGGGCATCATCCTCGCCGAGGGCAACCGCTTGAGCCATGTCGCCCACGGCACCATCCGCACCAACCCCGACGACGAACTCGCCTACCGGCTGCGTACCGTGCATGACGCGCTTGCGCTGCTGCTCGCCGAATGGCAGCCGCAGGCCGCCGCCGTGGAAGAGACCTTTGTCAACAAGAACCCGGCCTCGACCCTGAAGCTTGGCCAGACGCGCGGCGTCGTGCTGCTGGCGCCAGCCCAGCTTGGCCTGCCGGTGGCGGAATATGCGCCAACCATGGTCAAGAAGGCGGTGGTCGGCACCGGCCATGCCGACAAGGAACAGGTCCATGCCATGGTCAAGCGGTTGCTGCCCGGCGTGAACGTCACCGGCGCCGATGCCGCCGATGCCCTGGCGGTGGCGATCTGCCATGCGCATTTTGCCGCTTCCGCCCGTGTCGTCCGCAGCGCGGAAGCCGCGCTTTTACGGGCTGCGCGATGATCGCCAAACTCAGCGGCCTGCTCGACTCCGTCGCCGATGCCGCCTGCATTCTCGATGTCGGCGGTGTCGGCTATCAGGTCTTCTGCTCGGCACGCACCTTGCGGTCACTTCCGCGGCCAGGCGAAGCCGTGAAGCTTTATATCGAAACCCATGTCCGCGAAGACCATATCCATCTCTATGGCTTCGCGACCGAAGCCGAACGCGGCTGGTTCAATCTGCTGCAGACAGTGCAGGGCGTCGGCGCCAAAGTGGCGCTCGGCATCCTTTCGACGCTGTCGCCGGACGAACTGGTGCGCGCCATCGCCTCGGCCGACAAGACGATGCTGAACCGCTGCGACGGCGTGGGGCCGAAACTGGCGGCGCGGCTAGTCACCGAACTGAAGGACAAGGTCGGCGGCATCGATCTGGGTCCGGGTTTGCAGGCACCCCCGGGCGGTGCGGATGCGGAGAATGCCAATGGCGCCGTGGCCGATGCGCTCTCGGCGCTGGTCAATCTTGGCTACAAGCGGGCTGAGGCTTTCGGCGCGGTCACCGCGGCAGCGCGCAGCCTCGGCGACAAGGCCAATGTGCAGGATCTCATCCGCGCCGGGCTGAAGGAGTTGGCGCGATGACTGACAGGTCCAAAGCGGGCTCGCGGCTCGTTTCCGCCGCATCTGCCGATGGCGATGATTTCGAGCGCCATCTGCGCCCGCAGACCCTGGACGATTTCATCGGCCAGGCGCGCGCCCGCGAAAATCTGCAGGTATTCATCGAGGCAGCCAAGGCGCGCGGCGAAGCCTTGGACCATGTGCTGCTGCACGGGCCGCCGGGCTTGGGCAAAACCACGCTGGCACAGATCGTCGCCCGTGAGCTCGGCGTCAATTTCAAGGCCACATCCGGCCCGGTGATAGCCAAGGCCGGTGATCTCGCCGCCCTGCTTACCAATCTTGAGGCGCGCGACGTCCTGTTCATCGACGAGATCCATCGCCTCAATCCGGCGGTGGAAGAAATCCTCTATCCGGCGATGGAGGATTTCCAGCTCGACCTGATCATCGGCGAAGGCCCCTCGGCGCGCAGCGTACGCATCGACCTGCCGCCTTTTACGCTGGTTGGCGCCACCACCCGCTCAGGCCTCTTGACCACGCCACTGCGCGAACGCTTCGGCATTCCGCTGCGCCTGAATTTTTACGAGGTGGAAGAACTGGAGCTGATCGTGCGGCGCGGTGCCCGCGTGCTGAACCTCAACCTGGATGCCTCCGGCGCCCGCGAGATTGCCCGCCGTTCCCGCGGAACGCCGCGCGTCGCCGGCCGTCTGCTGCGCCGGGTGCGCGACTTCGCTGCCGTTGCCAAGGCCGATCTGGTGGATGCCGTAAAGGCCGATGCGGCGCTCAAGCGGCTGGAGGTCGACGAACGCGGGCTGGATGCCATGGACCGCCGCTACCTGACCATGATCGCGCGTGATTTCCAGGGCGGTCCTGTCGGCGTCGAGACCATCGCCGCGGCGCTGAGCGAGCCGCGCGACGCGCTGGAAGACGTGATCGAGCCTTATCTGATCCAGCAGGGGTTCCTGCAGCGCACGCCGCGCGGGCGGCTGCTCACCGCGCAGGCCTTCGCCCATCTTGGCTTGCCGATGCCGGCGCGTCCGCAGGACAGCCAGCTCGATCTGCTGGCCAGCGACGAGGACGACGATGTCTGATCAGGCCCATCGCTACGCGTTACGGGTGCAATGGGAAGACACCGATGCCGCGGGTATCGTTTATTATGCGAATTATCTGCGCTTTATCGAACGCGCCCGGTCCGACTTGCTGTTGCAGCATGGCATCGACCAGCTTGGCCTGATGCGGGGCGAGGAAGGTATCGCCTTCGCCGTTCGGGCCTGCAACATCGAATACCTCAAGCCCGCCCGCTTGCACGAAGAATTAACGGTTTTCACGACAATCACCGAATCACGCGGGGCAAGCGTCAGCCTGCAGCAGGACGTTTGGCGCGGGGAAGAGGTGCTGGCGCGAGCCTTGGTCAAGCTGGCCTGTATCGATCAGAAGGGACGCCCCACACGCGTTCCGAGGGCAATTGCGGCGATATTCGCCACACTTTCACCAAATTTGTCGCGTTGATCTGAAACTTATAACGGAAGGACCAAATCGTATGGACAGGACCGTCAGCGCCATGCCGCTCGGGGGCTCTTCAGTGGCTTCCGACTTATCGCTATGGACGCTCTTCCTCCAGGCCGACTGGATCGTCAAAGCCGTGATGTTGATGCTGGTCCTGGCCTCCTTCTGGTCGTGGGCAATCATCTTCGACAAGCTGATCAAGATCCGCAAGGTCATCGCCGATACCGACAAGTTCGAGACCGATTTCTGGTCGGGCGGCTCGCTGGATGCGCTCTATGACCGGCTGTCGATCTCCGGCCCGCAGCATCCGATGGCGGTGCTGTTCCTGGCTGCCATGCGCGAATGGCGTCGCTCCACCGAGCGCGGACTGGTGCGCGGCAAGCAGGGGCTGGGCTCCTTGCAGGTGCGCATTGGTCAGGTGATGCGCGTGTCCATTGACCGCGAGATGGAACGCCTGGAGCGTTATCTCGGTTTCCTCGCCTCCGTCGGCTCGGTCTCGCCCTTCGTCGGCCTGTTCGGCACCGTCTGGGGCATCATGAATTCCTTCCATGCCATCGCCTCCAGCAAGAACACCTCGCTGGCGGTGGTTGCGCCGGGCATTGCCGAGGCGCTGTTTGCCACCGCGCTCGGGCTGCTGGCCGCGATCCCGGCGGTGATGGCCTACAACAAGTTCTCCAATGATCTCAGCCGGCTGTCGGTGCGGCTTGAGGGTTTCGCCGGCGAGTTTTCGGCGCTGATGTCGCGCCAGCTCGACGAGGAGGCGGCCTAGATGGCGATCCAGCTCCAGGGCGGCAGCCGGTCCGGCCGGATGAAGCGCCGGCCGATGTCGGACATCAACGTCACCCCGCTGGTCGACGTGATGCTGGTGCTGCTGATCGTCTTCATGGTGGCCGCGCCGCTGCTGACCGTCGGCGTGCAGGTCGATCTGCCACAGACCCAGGCCGCTGCCATCCAGGGCCAGGACGAGCCGCTCAGCATCACGGTCGATTCCAAGGGCGTCATTTACCTTCAGGAAACACCGGTTGAGCTAGACCAGCTGGTGCCACGCCTTCAGGCGATTGCCGGCAGTGCGCCCGACCGCCGCATCTTTGTGCGCGGCGATCAGGCGATCAATTACGGCAAAGTGCTGGAAGTGATGGGTGTCATCAATTCGGGCGGCTTCACCAAGGTGGCTCTGGTCGGCAATCCGCCGAGCGGTGGCACCGGTCCGGCCAGCGGCAGCAAGCGTTGAGGCAGGAAGAGTAGGGTCGGCTGCAGTGCATCGGTCTTCGTATATATTGTCGGCGAGCCTCCATGCCGGAATCCTGGCAGTGGCGATGTTCGGCCTGCCGCACATCTTCGAACCGCCGAAGGAGGCCGAGCCGCCGGTGATCCTGGCCGAGTTCGTGCCGATCGCCGAGAAGACCAATGTTCCCAAGCCGCAGCCCAAGGCGGTCGAGAACAAGGCCGAGCCGAAGGAAGAGCCGGCGCCGGAAGTGAAGCAGGAGCCGAAGCCGCAGCCGCCGCAACAGCCGCAGGCGGTCGCACCCCCGCCCCCTCCGCCGCCACCAGCACCCGAGCCGCCCAAGCAGCAGGCCGAGGCGCCCAAGCCCGCGCCGATGCCCGAGCCTGAGCCGACGCCGAAACCGGTGCCCAAGCCGAAGGAAGAGGCCAAGCTGCCCGAGCAGCCCAAGCCGCCGGAGAAGAAGCCGGAAGCCAAGCCGACGCCGCCCAAGCCGGCACAGCGCACTGAGGAAAAATCCAAGGCGCCGAGTTTTGCCGACGTGGCGGCTTTGGTGAACAAGATGAAAGCGCCGCCGGCGACCCAGCCCAATCCGGCGCCGCAGACGGCTGCGCGCACGCCGCCGGCCTCCGCGCAGCGCATGGAAGGCCCCTCCAATCCCAATCTGCCGATCTCGATGAGCGAGAAGGATTTCATCCGCAAGCAGGTCGAAGATCAGTGGCTGTTTGATTTGGGCGCGCGGGATGCGCAGAATCTGATCGTGCGCATCCGGTTCAGCCTCAATCCGGATGGCAGCCTGCGCACGCAGCCGGAGATCGTCGATCAGGCGCGAATGTATATGCCGGGCCAGGAGGCCTACCGCTCAGCGGCTGAATCGGCGCGTCGTGCCGTGCTGAAAGCGGCACCGTTCAAACTGCCGCCGGGCAATAAGGACAAATGGAGTCAGGAGATCATCCTGAACTTCGATCCGCGACAAATGTTGGGTGGGTAAATCATGACGGAGAACAGGATGAAGCGCAGGTCCAAACTGCCGAAGCTGGGGGCGTTTCTCGCGTCGCTGATTGTTGTCTTGGCGGTCGCAAGACCTGCAACTGCGGCGGTCGAGATCGACATCACCCGCGGCAATTTCAAGCCGGTGCCGATCGCAATCTCCGATTTCGATGCCGACAATCCGCAGGCGACCAAGATCGGTCAGGACGTCGCCCGCGTCATCCGCGCCAATCTCGAACGCTCCGGCCTGTTCAAGCCGGCCGATCCGCGCGCGCATATCCAGACCCCGCAGGCCATGCGCGTGCAGCCGCGTTTTGCGGATTGGCGTGTCATCAATGTCGATGCGCTGGTCAACGGCCGCATCGAGCTGCAGGCCGACGGCCGGCTGCGCGGCGAATTCCGCCTCTGGGACGTCGCCGCCGAGCAGCAGATGACCGGCCTGGCGCTGTTCACTACCCCGGATAACTGGCGTCGCCTGGCGCATCTCATTTCGGACGCGATTTACAAGCGCGTTACCGGCGAGGACGGCTATTTCGATACCCGCATCGTCTATGTCGCCGAGAGCGGCCCGCCGGATCGCCGCATCAAGCGCCTGGGCATCATGGATCAGGATGGCGAGAATCATCGCTTCCTCACCGATGGCCGCTATCTGGTGCTGACGCCGCGCTTCTCGCCGAGCCAGCAGGAAATCACCTATCTGAGCTATTTCAACGACAAGCCGCGCGTGTATCTGTTCAACATCGATACCGGACAGCAGGAACTGGTCGGCGATTTCCCGGGCATGACCTTTGCGCCGCGTTTCTCGCCGGACGGCAATCGCGTCATCATGTCGCTGGCGGTGGACGGCAACTCCGACATCTACATGATGGATCTGCGCACGCGGCAGCGGTCGCGCCTGACCAATGATCCGGCGATCGACACCTCGCCGTCGTTTTCGCCTGATGGCCGGCAGATCACCTTCAACTCGGACCGTGGCGGCTCGAAGCAGATTTACGTGATGAATGCCGATGGCACCAACCAGCGGCGCATCAGCTTCAACCAGGGCCGCTACTCGACGCCGGTCTGGTCGCCGCGCGGCGATCTGATTGCCTTCACCAAGGAAGGCGGCGGACAATTCTCCATCGGCGTGATGCGCCCCGATGGCAGCGGCGAACGAATCCTTTCGACCTCGCCGATGGTGCAGGAAGCGCCGACCTGGGCGCCGAATGGCCGCGTGTTGATGTTCTATCGGGAAGCGCCGCCGGATGCCCGCGGGCGTGGCCAGCGCGTCCGGCTCGTCTCCATCGACCTGACCGGGTATAACGAACGGGAAATTCCTACTCCGATCGATGCCTCCGACCCGGCCTGGTCGCCGCTGTCGCCCCTGATCCGTTAATCCTTCGGGCGACAGTCAGGATACGGATTGCTGCCGCCGGGCGCTGCGGCTTTTCTGCAACAACGCTCGGCTAAGTCCTTAGCCCCTATTGATTCCCCGAAAACCGGGGCATATAGTCGATTATGACGCAATGGCTTGGACCAAGGTTCCAGCCTCGTTTGCCGTTGGTTCATTTGCAGGACAGTCCGTCTTGCAAACCCAACTCCCGACGAAGCACTCGGAACGGCGGTAACCAGTCAGGCGGGCCGCACTAGGGACGAGAAAGTGACGATCCCGAGGCGGAACGCCGGTCCTGATTTTTTGTTCTCTAGTACCTGACTCACTTCGAAACCCTTGGAGGGATAAAAAAAATGCGCCTCAACACCTTCGGCTCCAAGTTCCTGGCCGTTGCTGCCCTGGGCTTGTTCCTTGCCGCGTGCGAGAAGGCCCCCGAACAAGCCGCCTCCACCGGCGGCACCGGCACCGCTGCTGCTGCTACCACCCCTGCCGCCGGCATCCAGGCCGGCTCGGTGCAGGACTTTCAGGTTAACGTCGGCGACCGCGTGTTCTTCGACTACGACAAGTACGAGGTCAAGCCGGCTGGCCGCGCCACGCTGGACAAGCAGGCTGCTTGGCTGAAGCGCTATCCGCAGTGGAAGGTCGTGATCGAGGGTCACTGCGACGAACGCGGCACCCGCGAGTACAACCTCGCGCTGGGTGAGCGTCGCGCCAACGCCGTGAAGAACTACCTGGTCAACCAGGGCATCCCGGCGAACCGCATCACCACGATCTCCTACGGTAAGGAGCGTCCGGTGGCGCTGGGTTCGAACGAGGCTGCTTGGGCCCAGAACCGTCGCGGTGTGACGGTCCTGTCGAACTAATATCGCTTCGGGCGGCTAGGCTGCCCGGAATGATGATTTGAGGAACACCCGCTCTGCTCCTGGCTTTGGTCAGGCGCAGGCGGGTGTTCTGCTATCTCGGGCTGCGTATACGCTGCTACGGCGCGATTTCTGTCAGGGTGTTTCCCCTTCGCGCCCTTTTCCTGCCGCAAATCCCGCGCCTTTCTGCCGCAAAGCCGCGCTTTGCTATGGATCATTTGAATCGGGCAGACAAAAAAGGGGAGTATCCAACTCATGCAGATGATGATGCGGTCCGCGCTCTTCGGCGCGCTGGCGCTGGCTTTGGCGGCCTGTGAATCGGCACCGTCCTACGATCCTTCGCTGTCGGGCGGTGGTGGTGCTGGTGGTGCGACAACCTCTGGCGCCTACGGTACGGGCGGCAGAAGCGATGTGGGGACCGCACCGCTCGGCCGAGAGGAGGCGCAGCGCCAGTTCGCAATGGAAGTCGGCGACCGCGTCTTCTTCGACTACGATTCCTTCACACTGAAGCCTGAAGGGCGCGCCACGCTCGACAAGCAGGTGGCCTGGCTGAAGCGCAACACGCAGTGGCGCGTGGTCATTGAAGGCCATTCCGATGAGCGCGGCACCCGTGAATACAATCTCGCGCTCGCCGACCGCCGGGCCACGACGGTGAAATCCTATCTGGTCAATCAGGGCATCCCGGCCGATCGCATCAGCACGATCTCCTATGGCAAGGAGCGCCCGGTGGCGATCGGCTCCAACGAGGCTGCCTGGGCGCAGAACCGCCGGGGCGTCACGGTGCTGGCTAACTGATAGGCCGCAGCAAGACGCAGGCACATCGTATCCGGGGCGGGTGCGGCTTTCCTGCCGCGTCGCCTCGCCGTTGCGACACGCCATGCTTTTGACGTAAACCCCTTTAAAATCGACCAGCTTGGTTTTCCGCCGAGTCGGCTACCGTGGGGTCCTGCTATGCCTGCGTCTTTTGCCAAACCTGTTTTCGCCGCCTTGCTGCTGATGGCCGCGCCGCTCGTGGCGCTGCCTGCCTCCGCCCAGGACGCCCAGACCATCGACCGCCTCAACCGGCTGGAAAACGACCTGCGTACCCTGCAGCGCCAGGTCTATCGCGGCGGTACGCCGCCCTCAGGCGGCAGCGGCGCTGGCCCGGCACTGACTGACTCGGATGGCAGCGGCGGTTCCATCGCCAACCGGCTGAATGCCCGCATCGACGATCTGGAAAACCAGATCCGCGAACTCACCGGACGCTTCGAGGAGGTCGAGTTCAAGGCCACGCAAGCGCAGCGCCGTCTCGACAAGCTGGTCGAGGATGTCGATTTCCGTCTGAGCGAGCTTGAGCGCGCCGGTCAGGCGCCCGCTGGAGTGCCAGGCCAAGGCGCGCAGCCCCAGCAAGGCCAGGGCGCACAACCAGGCACACAGCCGGGCGGCCAGCCGGCTGCACTGCCTCTGGCGCGCGGCTCGACGTCGGCCACGCCCGGCCAGGCACCGAGCCGCGAAGGCGTCCTCGGCACCATGCCCGCTGACGCGCAGGGCCGCCCGCTGCCCGTGGCGCCTGGTCAGCAGTCGGGCCAGCAGCAAACTGCTCGTGTTACGCCGCCCGCCGGCGCTGCGGGCAAGCTGCCGCAGGGCACGCCGCAGGAGCGCTATAACTACGCCTATCGCCTGCTGGTGCAGAGCGACTATGCCAATGCCGAGGCCGCCTTCCGCGAATTCCTCGGCGCGCATCCGCAGGACATGCTGGCCGGCAACGCGCAATACTGGCTGGGCGAAACCTATTACGTCCGCCAGCAATACGAGCCGGCGGCGCAGGCCTTCCTGCAGGGCTATCAGAACTATCCGAAAAGCGCCAAGGCTCCCGACAGCCTGCTTAAACTCGGTATGACTTTAGCGGCGATGAAGAAGACGCCGGAGGCTTGTGCTGCGCTCGGTCAGCTGGCGAAGGAATTCCCCAACGCGCCGACCCACGTGAAGGACGCAGCCGTCCGCGAGCGCGGCAAGCTTAACTGCAAATAACCGCCCCCGCATGGTGCAGCCGGCGAAAGACCGCGCCGTAAAGCCTGTCACGGCTGCCGAATTCCATCGCCTGCTGCGGCCGCTTCTGGCATCCGACAAGGCAGCGAAGCTCGCGGTCGCCGTCTCCGGCGGTGCCGACAGCATGGCGCTCGCCGTGCTTGCCCGTGATTGGGCCGCCAAACACAAAGCCGGCCTTGTTGCCTTGATCGTCGATCACCGCCTGCGCGCGGAATCGACCAAAGAGGCCCGCCATGTCGCGCGGCTGTTGAAGAGCGCCGGCATCGAAAGCCGCGTGCTTACCTGGAAACATACCGCCAAGCCGACGGCGAACCGTCAGGCCGAGGCGCGTCAGGCACGCTATGATCTGCTGCGCAATGAATGCCGCCACCAGGGCATCGGTCATCTTCTGCTGGCGCATCACCGCGACGATCAGGCGGAGACTTTTTTGCTGCGCGCGCTGCGCGGCTCCGGCGTCGATGGCCTGTCGGCGATGGGACCGCGTCGCGCGCTGGACGATAATCTCGTCCTGCTGCGGCCTTTGCTCGACATTCCGAAGGCACGGCTTATCGCCACCCTGCGCCAGCACAGGCAGGCCTGGGTGGAAGATCCCAGCAACGCCGATCCAGTTTATGCCCGCGTGCGGGTGCGCCAGGCACTCGATCTGCTGGCCGGGAACGACGCATCCGCACGCGCCGATCTCGTCACCCATCTGGCGCAGACGGCGCGCAATCTTGCGCGCGCGCGCGCTGCGCTTTCCGATGCGGCCTATGACGTGCTGCGCGCCGCCGCCAAAGTCTCGCCCGCCGGTTTCGCCTGGCTCGATCCCGCGCCCTTGCAAACTGCCAGCGACGAGATCGCCCTGCGGGGGCTGGCGCGGCTGCTGATGGCGATCGGCGGCCAGGCACTGCCGCCGCGTCTGGACCGGCTCGAGCGTCTGCTGCAAGTCCTGCGCGATGGCCTGCCCAAGCCGCAGACCCTGCATGGCTGTCAGCTTCGCCGGATGGAGGAGGGCATTCTGGTCTGCCGCGAGGCGCGCCATCTGCCCGCCGCGGTGAAGCTCACCGCCGGTGCCTTTCTGCTCTGGGACGGCCGGTTTCAGGTGACAGCGCCGCGTCGTGTTCCCCCCGGCCTCAGCCTGATGCCGCTAGGGAATGCCGCCCTGCCGGACGAGTGGAACCTCAGCGCTCTGCCGCGCTTCGTCCGCGCCAGCCTGCCGGCACTGTGGCGGCGGGAACGGCTGCTGGCCGTGCCGCCACTACATCTGGGGGTTACGCCGCCGGGTATCACAATCGTGTTCCGCCCGGCCGGGACGCCCGGCGGCTCGCTTGGGGGAATCGGGGAAATTCTCTGACCTGACCGTGATATGGCAGAAATGCCCGGGTAACCGCTTGTTTATGCCGTCTCTGCTCATATCTATGGTCTGTAGCTGGAGAAGTCGGCTAAACTTCCGATCCACTATTCCTGGTCGCGCAGGTGGCGCGGTGTTGATGAGGACTATGCTTCCGTGAACATGTTCGGTCGCAATTTGGCTTTATGGGTGATCATCGGCTTGCTGGTGGTCGCCTTGTTCAACCTGTTTCAGGGCCCGACGGTCCGCACCGGAAGCCAGTCGCTTGCCTATTCCGACTTCCTCAACGACGTCCAGAACGGCCAGATCACCGACGTTCAGATCCAGAATAACGGCACCATCAGCGGCCATTTCCGCGACGGCCGCGGCTTCACCACCTACATGCCCAACGATCCGGGCCTGGTGAACAAGCTCACCGAGCGCGGCGTGCGGGTTGCCGCCGTGCCGCCCGACGAGGGCAATCCGCTGTTCAGCATTTTCGTCTCCTGGTTCCCGATGCTGCTGCTGATCGGCGTGTGGATTTTCTTCATGCGCCAGATGCAGTCCGGCGGCGGCAAGGCGATGGGGTTTGGCAAGTCCAAGGCCCGCCTGCTGACCGAGCGCCATGGCCGCGTCACCTTCGAGGACGTCGCCGGCATCGAGGAAGCCAAGAGCGAGCTGGAAGAGATCGTCGAGTTCCTGCGCGACCCGCAGAAGTTCCAGCGCCTCGGCGGCAAGATTCCGAAGGGCTGCTTGCTCGTCGGCCCGCCGGGTACCGGTAAGACCCTGCTGGCCCGCGCCATCGCCGGCGAAGCCAACGTGCCCTTCTTCACCATCTCAGGCTCTGACTTCGTCGAGATGTTCGTCGGTGTCGGCGCCAGCCGCGTCCGCGACATGTTCGAGCAGGCGAAGAAGAACGCGCCCTGCATCATCTTCATCGACGAAATCGACGCGGTCGGCCGCCATCGCGGCGCCGGCCTTGGCGGCGGCAACGACGAGCGCGAGCAGACCCTGAACCAGCTGCTGGTCGAGATGGACGGTTTCGAGGCGACCGAAGGCGTGATCCTGATCGCTGCCACCAACCGCCCCGACGTGCTCGATCCGGCGCTGCTGCGTCCGGGCCGTTTCGACCGCCAGATCGTCGTGCCGAACCCCGACATCATCGGCCGCGAACAGATCCTGCGCGTGCATATGCGCAAGGTGCCTCTGGCGCCCGATGTCGATCCGAAGATCATCGCCCGCGGCACGCCCGGCTTCTCCGGCGCCGATCTGGCGAACCTCGTCAACGAGGCCGCGCTGCTGGCCGCGCGCAAGAATCGCCGCGTCGTCACCATGGCCGATTTCGAAGCGGCCAAGGACAAGGTGATGATGGGCGCCGAGCGCCGCTCGATGGTGATGGGCGAGGAGGAGAAGCGCCTGACCGCCTATCACGAGGCGGGCCATGCGCTGGTCTCGCTGTTCATGCCGAAATGCGATCCGCTGCATAAGGTGACGATCATTCCGCGCGGCCGCGCCTTGGGCGTGACCATGTCGCTGCCCGAGAAGGATCGCCTCTCCATGTCGAAGCTGGAGCTGGAATCCAAGCTTGCCATGATGTTCGGCGGCCGCATTGCCGAGGAAATCATCTTTGGCCCGGACAACGTCACCACCGGCGCTTCCAACGACATCCAGCAGGCCACGGGCCTTGCGCGCCGCATGGTCACCGAATGGGGCATGAGCGAAAAGCTCGGCCGCCTGCGCTATTCCGACAACGAGGAAGAGGTCTTCCTCGGCCATTCGGTGACGCAGCGCAAGAATGTCTCCGATGCCACCGCCAAGATGATCGACGAGGAAATCCGCCGCATCATCGACGAGGCCGAGGCGGCTGCGCGCCGCATCCTGACCGAACATCGCGACGACCTCGACAAGCTCGCTCAGGCGCTGCTCGAATACGAGACGCTCTCGGGCGACGAGGTGAAGGCACTGCTGCGCGGCGAGCCGATCGTGCGTCCGGAGGACAAGTCGCCGTCATCGTCTGGCGATACCGGTCCGCGCTCCGCCGTGCCGACCAGCGCGCGCGGCAAGAAGCCCGGCGCCAGCGGCGGCTTCGAGCCTGAACCGCAGCCCGGCGCTTAAGCGGTCCGCTTAAGCACCTGTCCCCGGGCAGACCCGGGGGCCTCGTGGAGAGGATCAGACAGACAAAAGCCCGGCGGTGCTGCCGGGCTTTTTCTTTTCAGCGATGGGCCAATCGGCCCTCCCGCTGCCTTATTGCGCGGTATAGCCGCCGTCGATCACCAGTTCGGCGCCGGTGACGAATTTCGATTCATCCGAGGCGAGATAGAGCGCGCCATAGGCGATGTCGTCGGGCTCGCCAATATGGCCGATCGGGTGCATCGCATCCAGCACCTTGCGTCCCGCGGCGACGTCACCCTGGCGGGCGAGATGCGCCTCCACCATCGGCGTCCAGATATAGCCGGGATGGATCGAGTTGACCCGGATGTTGAGGCGCTCACGCGCACAGTAGAGCGCAACCGACTTGGTATAGATCCGCACGCCGCCTTTCGATGCGTTGTAGGCGCCAAGATTAGGATCGCCCACCAGCCCTTCGATGGAGGAAAGATTGATGATCGAGCCGCCGCGCGGATTGTTCTGCTTCATGGCGCGGATTGCATGCTTGGTGCCGAGGAACACGCCGTCGAGGTTGATGCTCATCAGCCGGCGCCACTCCTCCAGGGTCTGTTCCTCGGGCGGACCGCTGATGGCGATGCCGGCATTGTTGATGACGACGTCCACGCGGCCATAGGCCTCGCGCACGCGCTGCATCACGCGCTCCCATTCTTCCTCGCGCGATACATCGAGATGCTGATACATCGCATCGGGCAGCGTTTTGGCCACCGCCTCGCCTCGCGCATCCTGGACATCGGCGACGACGACCTTCGCGCCTTCGCGCGCCATCATCCGCGCCATGGCCTCGCCAAGCCCCACGGCGCCGCCGGTGACGATCACGACCTTGCCTTCAACACGACCCATTGCAGCACTCTCCTTGCTCTGGACGGAACAATGATGAGGAAGTCTAACGCAAGGGGTGCTGCGGGAAGATGATCTAGCTCAAAACGGAGGCATTTTGTGCCCGATTCCGGCAGATCGGGGCTGGCCTGAGATAATGCGTTGCCCCGGGATCTTCTGCCAGCACGCAAAAAAAGCCCGACATTCCTGCCGGGCTTCTTACCCTCTGGCACGGAAGAGGAGCATTTCGTGGATCGCGGATCTACTCAGATAAGGCCTGTCATCATCTCTCCAGCCAGCGCCGCTGCAATCCAGCGCATTCCAGCGCCATCATAAGCGGCTCCTGCGGACAGGCCCGGCTGTGCTGCCTGCTGTCCCATGCAGTCGATCAGATCGGCGAGGTAATCCATGCTGAATTCGGGATGGAACTGCACCGATAAGATCGGCGCATCGCGATAGCGCAAGGCGGCGAAAGTGCAGGCTGCGGTGCTGGCCACCACGTCGCTATTTGGCGGCTGCACGACAATCTGATCCTGATGAAAGGCCGGCATCGTCACATTGCGCGGGCCGTTGCCGCCCAGTGTGGTTTCATACTGCTCCATGCCAATGCGAAAGCCGATCGCGGCTTTTTCCACCTTGCCGCCCAGCGCCTCGGCGATGATCTGGTGCCCGAAGCACACGCCCGCCATCGGCCGTTTCAGTCTTGCTACCTCGCGGATGAAGGCTTTCAGCGGTTCGATCCAGGGCAGGGGATCGTAGACGCCGTGCCGCGAACCGGGAATCAGCCAGGCATCGCAGGCATCTGGCGCAGGCAGGGGCTCGCCGTTTACGACCGAGATGGTAGTGAATGCAGCATTGGGCAGCAGCGGCCGCAACTGTGCCTCGAACATTGCGGGATAGCTGACGTATTTCGCCTGCAGCACCCCAGGCACCGGCCCGCATTCAATGATGCCGATCTTCATTTCTATGCTTCCAGTGGAGGAACTCTTTGCCTTTCCGGGCCGCCTCTCACCGTTCCGTCACCGCGAGTTTCGCGCCCAATGCCACAAACGCGGCGGCGAAACTTCGCCGCATCCAGAGCAGCACTTTCGGCCGGCCGATCACATGGTCGCGCACGGCGGCTGCAAATAATCCATAGAGTGCGAAAACCACGAGCGTGATCGCCATGAACACGCCGCTCATCGCCAGCATGGCGCAGAGCGCGCCTGGCGCAGCGGGGTCCACGAACTGCGGCAGAAAGGCGAAGAAGAAGATCGAAAGTTTCGGGTTGAGCAGGTTGATCACCACGGCTTCCACCGTCACCTGCAGCGCCGAGGATTTATGCGGTCCCTGGCCGGTGAGGCTCAGGCTGCCGCGGTCATTCCAGGTCTGCCACGCCATCCAGATCAGATAGGCGACGCCGGCATATTTCACGGCATCGAACAGCAGCGCGCTGGCATGCAGCAAAGCCGCAAGGCCCGTGATCGCCGCCAGCATATGCGGCACGATCCCAAGCGTGCAGCCGAACGCCGCCACCAGGCTTGCCCTGGCGCCGCGCGTCAGCCCGGCCGCCACGGTGTAGATCATGCCGGTGCCCGGCGTCGCCACGACGATCAGTGCAATGACGAGAAATTCCAGATCGGGAAAGGCGAGGCTCATCTAGCTTCCTCTTTTCTTGGCCTGGACCGCATGGCGACAGACCCGGCCGGAATACCGAGATCCAGGTTGCGGAAATGATAAGAACATGATAAGAACAATTCCGTCAAATCAAAATTTAAACCCCTTATATTCCGGTCGAAATTTTGTCTCAGCTGAATCAGGGAAAAGCCGAGCGAGCACAAACGGGCTCAGACGGGCTCAAACGAACCCAAACGGTTCCAAATGAACCGGATCGGGCACAGACGAGCCCATATGGGCTAGAGCCAACCGGTTCAAAACCGGCCGCAGCCATCCCCGGGCGCCCGGCGCCGCTACTGGGCTGGGACTGGTCACGTCCGCTCGTCATGGGCATCGTCAATGTCACCGATGACAGTTTCTCCGGAGACGGATTAAAGGGCGATCCGGCCGCCGCCATCGCCCAGGCGCGCGCGCAGGTCGCGGCCGGGGCCGATCTGATCGATCTCGGCGCCGAATCGACCCGGCCGGGCGCCCAGCCGGTTTCGGCCGAGCAGGAAATCGCCCGGCTGCTGCCGGTGCTGGAAGGCTTGCAAGATCTTGGCGTTCCCATCTCGGTGGATACCCGCCGCTCCACCGTGATGCGCGCTGCCGCCATGGCCGGTGCCGCCATCCTCAACGACATCACCGCGCTGGAAGGCGAGGGCAATCTCGCCGCCGCCGCCGAAAGCGGCCTGCCGGTCATCCTGATGCACATGCAGGGCGAGCCCGGCACCATGCAGCAGGCGCCGCATTACGAGGATGTGGTGGCCGAGGTCTACGACTATCTCGCCCGCCGCATCGCCGCTTGCGAGGCCGCCGGCATTCCGCGTGCCAAGATCGTTGTCGATCCCGGCTTCGGCTTCGGCAAGACGCTGCAGCATAACATCGCGCTCATGCGCGGCTTGCAGCGATTCCACGATCTCGGCTGCGCCGTTCTGGTCGGCGTTTCGCGCAAGTCGATGATCGGCGGGCTGACGGGTGAGGCCGCGCCCGCACGCCGCGTGCCCGGTTCGCTCGCCGCCGCGCTTTGGGCCGTGGAGAAGGGCGGCGCGCAGATTATCCGTGTGCATGACGTGGCCGAGACGGTGCAGGCGCTGAAAGTCTGGCAGGGACTTTCCCAGGAGCTGTACTAAGATCGCGGCGAGCCACTGTAACAACTCGTAACAACCCTTGATTTTCCGCAGCATTTTCGCGTGCCGATCGGGTTCTGTCGCTGCGTTTTCTGTGGCATAGTCCGGCCAAATTCTGACCGTTTGGACGACAGGAATGACCCGTCAATTTTTTGGAACCGATGGCATTCGCGGCCTCGCCAATGTCGAGCCGATGACCCCTGCCACGGCCTTGCGTGTCGGCATGGCGGCCGGCGCCTATTTCACCAATGGCGACCACCGTCATCGCGTGCTGATCGGCAAGGATACGCGGCTTTCGGGCTACATGCTGGAACCTGCTCTGGTGGCCGGCTTTACTGCGGTGGGCATGGATGTCTTTCTCGTCGGCCCGATGCCGACGCCCGCGGTGGCGATGCTGACGCGCGCCTTGCGCTGCGATCTCGGCGTGATGATCTCCGCCTCGCACAATCCCTTCCACGATAATGGCATCAAGCTGTTTGGTCCCGATGGCTACAAGCTGTCGGATGCCACCGAGCGCGAGATCGAAGCGATGATCCTGGGCGAGACCGAGCCCAAGCTTGCCGACTCCGCCAAGCTTGGCCGCGCCAAGCGCCTGGACGACGCCGATGGCCGCTATATCGAGTTCGCCAAGGCGACCTTGCCTAAGGGGCGCAACCTGCGCGGACTGAAAGTCGTGGTCGACTGTGCCAATGGCGCTGCCTATAAGGTTGCGCCCACCGTACTGTGGGAACTGGAAGCCGAAGTCATCCCCATCGGGGTGAAGCCTGATGGCTTCAACATCAACAAGGATTGCGGCTCGACGCATCCGCGTGCGCTGCAGGAAGCCGTCGTCGCCCATGGCGCCGATCTCGGCCTTGCGCTTGATGGCGATGCCGACCGTCTGGTGATGGTGGATGAGCGCGGCGCGGTGATTGATGGCGATCAGCTCATGGCGGTGATCGCCGAGAGCTGGCTGCGCCAGGGCCGGCTGTCCAAGGGCGGCCTGGTCGCCACCGTGATGTCGAATCTCGGGCTGGAGCGCTTCATCAACGATCTGGGCCTTGAACTGACGCGCACCAAGGTCGGCGACCGCTATGTGCTCGAAGCGATGCGCGAGCTTGGCTACAATCTCGGTGGAGAGCAATCGGGCCATATCATCCTGTCCGACTTCGCCACCACCGGCGATGGCCTGGTTGCGGCGTTGCAGGTGATGAGCGCGCTCTGTGAATCCGGCCGTCCGGCGAGCGATTTCTGCCGCCGCTTCACGCCTTATCCGCAATTGCTGCGTAACGTGCGCCATAGCGGCGGCAAGCCGCTGGAACTGCCCAAGGTGCGTCAGGCCATCGATGCAGCCGAACGCAAGCTCGGCAAGGCTGGTCGCATCGTGATCCGCCCCTCGGGCACCGAGCCGCTGATCCGCGTGATGGCGGAAGGTGAGGATGAGGTGCTGGTGCAGACGGTGGTGGATGACATCGTCACCGCGCTGGAGCAGGCGGCGGCATGAGTGCTGAAAAGGGGGCAAGCACGCCGAAGCCGGGCCGCGTGCTGATCATTGCAGGCTCAGACTCCGGCGGCGGCGCAGGCATTCAGGCCGATATCAAGGCAGTCACCGCTCTGGGCGGTTATGCCGCGACCGCGATCACCGCGCTTACCGCGCAGGATACCCGCACCGTGCATGCGGTGCATGACGTGCCGGCGGATTTCGTGGCGCTGCAGTTGCGCGTGGTGCTCGAAGATATCGGCGCCGATGCGATCAAGACCGGCATGCTGCATCGCGCCGACATCATCGAGGCTATCGTCGATGCGCTTGATCGCTATGCGCCCGATGTGCCGCTAGTGGTCGATCCTGTGATGGTGGCCAAGGGCGGCGCCCGTCTGCTGCAGCCCTCGGCTGCTGATGCGCTGCGCACCAAGCTGATCCCGCGTGCCACATTGATCACGCCGAACCTGCCGGAAGCGGAAGTGCTTTCCGATATGACCATTCCGGGCGAGGCCGAGATGCCGGCGGCAGCGGAGCGTCTGCTCTCGCTCGGCCCGCGTGCCGTGCTGCTCAAGGGCGGCCATTTGCCGGGCGATGATCTGGTCGATTATCTCGCGACCGGAGAGGGGCGCGTCGAGCGGTTCGAAGGCCGCCGCATCGATACGTCCTCAACGCATGGCACCGGCTGCACACTCGCATCGGCCATCGCCGCGGGCCTGGCTTTCGGCCTGCCGCTTCAGGCAGCAGTCGAGCAGGCGCGGCGCTATGTGCGCAAGGCCATCGAGACCGCGCCGGGTTTGGGCCATGGTCATGGCCCGCTCAACCATGCGCATACGGTGACGCGCTCCTAGAGCAATGCGGCAATCAGCAGCGCGATTGGCAGCAGGATGAAACCCAGCGGCAGGATGGCGCGGTAGGCCTGCCGCTCGCCGCCAGCCCAGCCGGCAAAGGCACAGGCCAATGCCACCTTGCCTGGCGCGAAGGGCGTGAACATGCTGCCGGTGACATTCTGCAATGCGCCGACCCACAGCACCGATGCGCCAGCAGATTGAGCCAGTGCCGCCTGCAGCGGCAGCAGCAGGCTGTTCGATGCGGTATTGCCACCGGTAAGCCCGCCTGCAACGGCGGCAAAGATCGGCGTCGCCAGCAGGGCATGATCGCCAGCGACGCTCTGCCATGCTGCGGCCAGCTCGGCGGGAATGCCGGCGGCCGAGAAAAGCCGTGCCATCACCAGAAAGATCAGCGTCGTTGCCATCGCAACGCGTCCGCCGCGCCATGTCGCTGCGATCGCGCTGCGCCATTGCGCCGGGCGCAGCATGACGGCGCCGTAGATCCCAGCGGTCAGCAGCAGCATGCTTGCTGCGTGATACAGCCAGGGGAACGGCGGCAGGTCGCCGAACGGATGCGTAACCAGATAGGCTCGCAGCGCCTCGCCCAGCGGCGCCACCAGCCGCGTCGACAGCAGAACTCCAACCAACAACACGAAGGGCGCGGCGATGCGCAGCATGCGCGGAATGGCCAGTCTCTGCCGGTCCAGCAGATAACCCAACGCCAGCAGCGGTGCAGTCGCGACCAGACCGGCTGTGTCGACCGAGACATATCGGTTGCCGAGATAGAGCAGCCCCAGCAAGGCCGCGGTCCAGAGCAGATCGAGAACGGCATTCTTCACAGTCAGGCCGAAGCTGAGGCTATGCGACCACCACCAGAACCAGCTGAGCAGGCCCAAGCCGAAAGCCGGCATCAGCAGGGCGCTGGTATATCCGAACGGGTCCAGCGGCAGATGGCCCAATGCTGCACCGATCACGGTGCCGATACTCAGCGCTCCCCAAGGCACCAGCATCTGGCTGATCAGTCCAAGCGCGACCGCGGCATGGACGGGCGCACCGAGACGGAGCAGACCATAGATGGCGATGCCGAAGCCGACGCCAAATCCGATGGCACATTCCACCACGCCGGCGGTGACGAAGCAGAGGAAATAAGCTTGTCGGTGCCGCATTGTGGCATCGGGCTGGCGCGTGTCGCCTGCCTTTGGCGCAGCCGTACGAATGACGTGATGCAGCAGAAGCCCGGCGAAGATCACCGCCACGTTATGCCAGGCGAGCCAGGCGCCTTTCAGGCTTTCGGTAAGGACGAAGGCGGTATAGTCGGCGCGGCCATCCATGGCGACGGCGACCACAGGCAGGGTCGCGATCAATCCGCCGAAACCAGCTTTGATCAGCGACACGCGGCCGCTGCCAACCAGGCCGATCACCACGATGATCGGCGCGAGATAAAGAAGCGTTGTCACCGGCGGTATGGTCCGCGCTAGACGACGGCGCGCCGCGCGCTCGGGCCGCGCTCCAGCAGGCTGCGCAGACGCCGCAGACCCTCAGCAAGCTGTTCGCGATCGGGCGAGGGAGCCAGCGAAATGCGCACCCACGGCGGTGGATTGGCGCGATTGTCGGGCACAAAGGATGTGCAGCTTGCAATGCGTACGCCCTGGCCCAGCGCCTGGTTGGTGAAATCGTTCGGCTGCCAGGGTTCCGGCAGTTCCAGATAGCAATGCAGGCTGGCCGGATGGCTGCGCATGTTCAGCCCTTCCAGAATCTCGGCCGCCATGGCGTTGCGGATGCCGGCTTCCTCGCGCAGGCGTTCCACCAGCATTTCCGCCGTACCGTCTTCGATCCATTGCCGCACGATCTCCTGGTTGAGCCGCGGGTTGTTGACCGAATAGGCATGCAGCGCATCGGCAAAGCGTTCGATCAGGGCTGGCGGCGCCGCCATCCAGCCGACGCGCAGGCCAGGCGCCATGCATTTGGAGGCAGAGGCAATATAGATCGTGCGCTCCGGCGCCAGCGCTGCGAGCGGCAGCGGCCGTTCGCGTACGACGAAGCCGTAGACGTCATCCTCGATGATGGTGAGGTCGTGCTTGCGGGCGACGGCGACGACATCCTCGCGCCGCCTGGCGGACATGGTGGCCGTGGTCGGGTTATGGATGGTCGGCTGCACCAGCACCAGGCGGCTGCCGGTGCGTCTTGCCGTTTCGGCCAAAGCTTCCGGGATGATACCTTCCTCATCCATCGCCACGGCCTCAAGGCGCGCGGGCCGCAGCCGCGCATTCTCATGCACGCCGCCATAGGTGAGTGATTCGACCATCATCGGTTCATTCGGCATCGTCATTGCCGCGATGGCGACGGCCAGTGCCTGCTGCGCGCCGGCCGTGACGATCACCTGATCGGCGGAGATGCTCAGCCCGGTGCGGCCAATCCATTTTGCGGCGGCAGCGCGATGGGCCGGATCGCCGAGCGTGCGGCTATAGCCGAGCAGATGCTGCAAACCGCGTGAGCCGGCAAGGCGCTGCAGCGAGCGGCGCAGGATCTCGTCATATTCCGGCAGGCTCGGCTCGTTATGGGACAGTTCGATCACGCCCGGTGTCGCCAGGCTGACGATCTCGCCCTGATAGACGCCGCCGTCGTTGCCGTTGGCGGCCTCATGGAGGCCGGGCGGATGGATCGGTTTCACGAAGGTGCCGCGGCCGACCTCGCCGGACAGCAGCCCTTTTTGCTCGGCCAGCATGTAGCCGCGGCTGATGGTGCCGACCGTGACGCCGAGCTTCCAGGCCAGATCGCGCTGGGGCGGCAGCTTGGCGCCGACCGGCAATTCGCCCGTCCGGATGGCCGCTTCGATGGCGGCGGCCAAGGCCTGATAGCGCGGACCGGGGAATTGTTCGAGTTTGGGTAGCCACATTGTCATGGTGGCAATTTTTGCATTGACCCTCTCAATGAGTCAATCAAATATGTGATTACCCCGTTTGTCGGGGTTCAATTGGCCATAACGGATGCATTTGGAGGAAATTGTCATGGCAAATTGTACTAGTACAATCGACCGGCCATATGGTATCGGCCCGGTCGAACGCGCGGGCAGCACGATCGGCCGGGTTATCGACCGTGTGGTTGCTGTCAGCGCCGAGGGCGCGACGGCCGTCATACTCATGCTGCTCGATTGGCAACGCCGGGCTCGCGAGCGGGCCTGTCTGGCAACCTTGCCCGATGAGATTCTGAAGGATGTCGGCCTGAGCCGCGCCGATATCCATGCCGAGCTGCGCAAGCCCCTCTGGCTTCGATAGGGGTTGATCATTTCCGCCGGCCTGCCCGGTTGATTCGCAGCAGGCTGGCCGTTGATCCTCAAGGGGAATTCGATGCGGCTTCCGATTTATCAGATCGATGCCTTTGCCAGTGCGGTCTTCAAAGGCAATCCGGCGGCGGTGGTGCCATTGCAGAAGTGGCTGCCCGATGCCGCGATGCAGGCGATCGCCGCTGAGAACAATCTGTCCGAAACCGCCTTCTTCGTTCCCGAGGGCGATGGATTCGGCCTGCGCTGGTTCACACCCGCTGTGGAAGTCGATCTCTGCGGGCACGCCACACTGGCGTCTGCATGGGTGATTTTCAACAAGCTGGACGGATCGCGCAGCCAGATCGGTTTTTTCACCAAAAGCGGCACGCTGACGGTGACGCAGGATGGCGAAAGCGGCCGTCTGGCAATGGATTTTCCCTCGCGTCCACCGCAGCCGGTGACGGCCTGCGCGGGTCTGATCCAGGCGATTGGCGCTCCGCCCAAGGAAGTGCTGGGGGCTGCGAAATACCTGCTGGTCTACGACGATCCAGCTATCGTGCGCAGCCTGCAGCCCAACATGGCCGGGCTGATGGATATCGACCGCGACGGCGTCATCGTTACGGCACCATCTGATGAAGACGGCGTCGACTGCATCTCGCGGTATTTCGTGCCGTCCAAAGGCGTCCCCGAGGATCCGGTGACAGGTTCCGCGCATTGCAGCGTGGTTCCCTACTGGGCGAAGCGGCTGGGGAAACGCGACATCGTTGCCTATCAGGCTTCCGCCCGTGGCGGCACATTGTATTGCCGCGACGAAGGTGAGCGCGTGCGGCTGGCGGGGAACTGCGTGCCTTACCTGGAGGGCAGTATCGAGCTGTGAATGAGTTCGGCGGCTGCCCCGATGCCGCCGATGCCGGCGCGTGTGACAATGGCCGGCCGGGCGAGGCACTTTCCCCTGTTGAGTGCCTCGCCCTTTTTCTTTTTGATGGAATCAGTCATTGATGCCCCATGACCGACACGGCACCCGTCATCAGCATCGCGCCCGCTGCCGGGCCTGAAGACCTGGCTGCTGCCAAGCAGCTATTCATCGCCTATGCGCAATCCCTGGATTTCAGCCTGTGCTTCCAGGGATTCGACAAGGAATTGGAGGCGCTGCCGGGCAAATACGCGCCGGAAAAATCCGGCGCGCTGCTGCTGGCCAAGGTGGATGGCCAGCCGATGGGCGTGGTGGCTTTGCGCGACCTGGGCGATGGCATCTGCGAGATGAAGCGGCTCTTCGTCGATCCGAGGGCGCGCGGGCTGAAGCTGGGCCGAAAACTGGCCGAGGCGATCCTGGCCGAGGGTAGGCGGCTGGGATACCGCGCCATGCGGCTGGATACCCTGCAGCGGATGGCCGAGGCGAACCGTCTCTACGATTCCCTGGGGTTCCGCGATATTCCGCCATACATTCATAACCCGCTACCGGATGTGCGGTATCGCGAGGTCGATTTATGAACATTGTTCATTAAAATGATCAATGTTACGGTTTCTCCATAACAGGAGGAAACCATGTCCGAGGAACCCATTGTCCTTTACGAGCGTGACGGCCGGATCGCTCGCATCACCCTGAACCGGCCCGAGCATCTCAACGCCATTGCCGCGGATACACCGGTCAGGCTGCGCGAAGCGGTCGAGCGGGCCAATTGGGATGACGAGGTCCATGTCATCGCCCTGACCGGCGCTGGCCGTGCATTCTGCGCCGGCTACGATCTCAAACAATTCGCCGAGGCCCCGCGCCCCGTGCTGGGCAGCCAGAACATGCCCTGGGATCCGATGATCGATTACCAGTGGATGCGCCAGGCCACCGACTGTTTCATGAGCCTGTGGCGCTCTCTGAAGCCGGTGGTGACCAAGATCCGCGGGTTCGCCGTGGCGGGCGGCAGCGACATCGCGCTCTGCTCCGATCTGGTCGTCATGGCCGAGGATGCCAAGATCGGCTATCCGCCTGCCCGCATCTGGGGCTGCCCGACCACCGGCATGTGGGTTTATCGCCTGGGTGCTGAGAAGGCCAAGCGCATGCTGCTGACCGGCGATCTGATTGACGGCAGGACGGCCAAGGAATACGGCCTGGTGATCGATGCGGTGCCGGAGGCTGAGCTGGACGACTATGTTGAAGCCCTGCTGCAGCGTATTGCCAGCGTGCCGAAGAACCAGCTGATGATGCAGAAGCTGATGATCAACCAAGCCTACGACAATATGGGCCTGAACTCGACGCAGACGATCGCCACCTTGTTCGACGGGATCACGCGCCACACACCGGAAGGCGTCGCCTTCAAGGCGCGCTGCGAGCAGATCGGCTTCAAGGAAGCGGTGAGAGAACGCGACAGCGGCGATCCGCTGACCTGGCGCAATGCCCGCTGATCTTGCCACGGCGCGGCAGGGCCGCCGCGCCGCCGTAAAGGCCTTCAAACGGGAGGCAATCCTCAAGGCCGCGCGCAGCGTGTTCAGCCGCGACGGGCTGGATGGCGCAACCCTGCGCGCCATCGCGGCCGAAGCCGGGATCGCAGTCGGTACGGTCTATCTGCATTATCCCAGTAAGGAAGCGCTCTATGCCGACATGCTGGCGGGATCGCTGGCCGATCTGCTGAAGAGCCTGCGCGAGGCGGTGACGAATGTGCCGGAGAAAGAGCGGCTGCTGGCTGCAGCGCTGGCCTTCTATCGCTTCTATCGCGAACGGCCCGATGATCTTTATCTCGGGCTTTATCTTGCCCAGGGCCTGAAGCCGGTGGGACTGACGGCGGAGCTGGACCGCCTGCTCAATGGCCGGCTGATCCAATGCTATACGGTGCTGGGCGAGGGCATGCGCCATCTGGCGCCGATGGACGCGGAAGCGATACGGGCGGAAACGGTCTCTCTAGCGGCCGGCATTACCGGTGCCCTGGTGCTGGAGGCCACGGGCCGCCTGAAAATCCTGGGCGATAGCGGCGAGGCGGTGGTCCGCCGCCAGGTCGAAACACTTGGCATGCGGCTTGAGCGGTTGCGCCTGTCCGCCTGACAGGCGAACATGTCCCTCTCTCCGGATGACGCAGAAACGAGCCAGCATAAAGAGAGTCTGACGTGAGCAATTTCCGCGAAACCTACCGCGGCTCGGTCGCCGCCTGGGAATGCGACCAATACGGCCATATGAATATTCAGTTTTATGTCGGCCGGATCAGCGATGCAGCAGCCAGCGTGATGATGGAAGCTGGCTTCGGGCGGGATGCTTTTGTCAAGCACAAGCTGGGCGCGGTCGCCGTCCATCAGGACATCAATTATCTGAATGAGCTGCATGCCGGCGATCTGATCCGCATGGAAAGCGGCATGACTCTGGCTGAGGGTCGCAAGATGCGCTTCCATCACCGGCTCTACAATGCCGAGACCGGCGCCCTGTGCATGAAGGCTGATGTTCTGGCGCTGTGCTTTGATCTTGAGCAGCGTAAATCGGTGCCTATGCCAAACGACATACAGGCCGGGTTCCAGTCGCTGCTGGTGCGCGGCGACGAACCGCCAACGCCGGTTGCGCTTGCGGCGGTGGAGAAAGGCTTCCTGTCCACCGGCCGTTCGCCTGTTCAGCCCTGGGAATGCGACCGCATGGGGCATCTGAACGTGCAGTTCTATCTCTCGCGCTTTGCCGAGGCTGAGAAGCATCTTCTGCTGGCGCTGGGCTATGGCCCGGGCCGGCGGCGGGCAGACAAGACAGCGATCCGTCCCTTGCGGCATCGCATCCAGTTCAAGCGTGAGAACCATGAAGGCGCCGTGCTGCGCCTGCGCACTGGCATACGCGCCGTGGAAGCCGACCGGCTGCATCTCTATCACGAGCTTTGCGACGCCGAGACCGGCACGCTCTCGGCTACCGCAGAAGCGACGGTGACGCTGGACCATCTGGATGGCAGCGGCTTTGTTGCTCTGCCGGCGGATGTCGTCGATAAAGCGCGGCAGCTTGCGTCAGAGCTCGATGCGCCGCCGCCGCCCAAGTCCGCTGGCGCGCCGTTGCCGCCGTCGGCGCCGGTGGATGGGATGTATGAGACATGCCGCGGTTCGGTGGATCGCTGGGAGGCCGAGGAGACCGGCCGCATGGCGACGCGTTTCTTCATGGCACGCTTCTCGGAAGCAGCCGGCAATATGCTGGCGGGCGGCGATCTCACCGCCGATCAGATGCGCCAGCAGGGCTTGGGCTCGGCGGCGCTGGATTACGCCATCGATTATTTCCGTCCGCTGACTGTCGGCGATGCCTATTACACACGTACCGGCATTCTGGAACTGCGCGAGAAGACCTGGCGCTTCTGTCATTTCCTGCTCGACAGCAATACGCATCAACCGCTGGCCCGCGCCGAGGTCGTCGCCGTGCTGTTCGATCTGAATGCACGCAAGTCGATCATCATGCCAGAGCGTGTGCGGACAGCTTTTTCCAAGCGGCTCATTACGGTTCCGGTGAGCTGAGGATGGCGGCTTCGTCCGTTATCACCAGCTTCCGCGCTTTCGCGGCGGCGGTGAATATGGTTGATTGATCCTCGTCGCGATCAAGCCGTTCTCCGGATCAAGCCTTTATCTATGGAAACCCTTCTTAACGTCTCGCTGCCCTTTTTCGGGCTGATCTTTGCCGGGCTCGGCGCCGGCTATACGCGTCTGATCACGGCGCAGGCCTATCTGGGCCTGAATGCCTTTGTGATCTGGTTTGCCCTGCCGGCGATGCTGTTCCTGAAGATGGCCCAAGCGCCGGTTCTTGAGGCTTTCGATCCGCGCTTCGTCGCTGCCTATACCGGCGGCGGCCTGGTCGCTTATGGCCTGGTGGTGGGATTGAGCCGACTGCTGTTTCCGCTGCAATGGGGCGAACGCGCCATGCAGGGCATGGGCGCTTCCTTCGGCAATGTCGGCTTCATGGGCCTGCCGATCCTGGTGACCTTGTTCGGCGACGCCGCCGTGCTCCCGGCAGTGCTGGTGATCGTCTTCGATCACATCATCCTGATCCCATTGACCACTGCGATCATTGAGGCGTCCAGCAGCGGCCAGGCTTCGCTGCAGGGCATCTTCCGCAAAGTCGCCAAAGGCATGGCTCGCAACCCCCTGATCCTGTCCACCTTCGCTGGCTTGCTCTGGGGGCTGACCGGCCTGCAATTGCCGGTGCCGCTGGAAGCCTTGCTTAAGCTGCTTTCGGATGCGGCGGCACCCTGCGCGCTCTTTGCGCTTGGCCTGACGCTCGTGGGACGGCCGATCTCAGAGGGACTGGATCAGGTAACCCTGACAGCCGTGGGCAAGCTGGCGGTGCATCCCCTGATGGTCTGGATGCTGTCGGCCTATGTGCTCAAGCTCGATCCGTTTCTGACCGCTGTCGCCGTGATCCAGGCTTCGATGCCCACAGCAGCGAATGTCTATATTCTTGCCACCGCGCAGAACACTTTCGTTGAGCGGACATCCAGCACCATCCTGGTGACGACCATCATCGCCACGGTGACCGTCTCGGCCTTCATGGTGCTGTTCACTGCCTATTGAGGGCGGCGTTAAACAGTTTCGCGGATTCGGTCCTTGTCCTCGCCGCGGCGCAGGCGCGGCAGAAGCTTTGGCGCAGCCAGCATCAGCAGCACCAATGCGCCGGTGGCGAATTTCAGATCGGTCGGCGCAAGGCCCAGCGCCAGGCAGACCGAAATGATCTGAAAATAGACGATGGCGCCAATAACAGGTGCTAGCAACTGCCGCAGCACGCTGGAGCGGCCGGTGATCAGTTCGCCGATGATCACAGCAGCCAAGCCGTTGATCAGTACGCCAAAACCGATATTCACATCCGAAAAACCCTGGGACTGCACCAGCATGGCCCCGGCAAAGGCGCAGAAGCCGCCAGCAAAGCCGAAACCCAGCACGATATGCCACCAGCTATGGATACCCTGCGCCTCCGCCATATCGAGATTGGCGCCGACAGCGCGGAAGGCAATGCCTTTCTCGGTGCGCAGGAAGGCGTGGGCCAGAATCAGCAGCAGGACGACCAGAATCGCAAGGAAGGCGATCTTGAGGGATAAGGTGTTATTCATCCCGGCATAGATCAGGTCGAAAATATTATCGAACTGGAACAGCGCAATATTCGAGCGGCCCATAATCCGCAGATTAACGCTGTAGACCATGGTGACGATGATGATCCCGGCCAGCAGCGACGAGATGCGGAATTTCAGGCTGACCATCGCTGTAGCCGTGCCGGCAAGGAAGCCGCCCAGCGTTCCGGCGAGCATCGCCAAAGCGGGATGAAAACCCACTGCAATCAGGGCGCCACAGATGCAGCCGCCGATTGGGAAGGAGCCCTCACTGGTCAAGTCGGGGAAACTGAGCAGCCGGAATGGCAGCATCACGCCGAAGGCAACAAAGGCGTAGATCAGACTTTGCGCCAGCGTCACCGGCACCAGTTCATAGAAGCGAACAAGAATATCCATGTCAGCCGGCCAGCAGGATGCGGTCTTCCTTGTCGCGGAAGCGCGCGATGAGATCGGCAATGTCGAGCTTGGTTTTCTCCGCGCCCGAAGCTGCGAAGTGAATCCGCCCGGCATCCATCATCAGCAGCATGTCGCCATGGTCGATGGCGTGCTGCATGTTATGCGTGACCATCAGGGTGGTCAGGTACCGCTCCTGCACGACGCGCAAAGTCGCTGCCATGACGCGCTCGGCCGTCAGCGGATCGAGCGCCGCGGTGTGTTCGTCCAGCAGCAGCACCTTCGGCTCACCCATTACCGCCATGATCAGCGACACCGCCTGCCGCTGGCCGCCTGACAGAGTTTCGACCCGATCGCCCAGACGGTTCTCCAGCCCAAGGCCAAGCAGCGCGAGTTGCTCGCGATAGGCGTTTCGCCGAGTCTCCGTCAGGCCCCAGCGCAGGCGATGCGGCGCGGCGCGCAGCTCAGCCAGCAGCAGGTTTTCTTCCACGGTCATGCTGGCGGCGGTGCCGACCATCGGGTCCTGGAATACGCGCGACACCAGGCGGGCGCGGCGATGCGGTGGGTCTTTGGTGATGTCCTCGCCGTCGATGGCGATGCTGCCGCCATCAAGCGGAAACTTGCCTGCGATGGCGTTGAGCAGGGTGCTTTTCCCGGCACCGTTCGAGCCGATGATGATACAGAAGGTACCGGTCCTGAAGGTCACCGAGACGCCGTTCAGCGCCACGCGCTCATTCGGGGTGTCGGGAAAGAAGCGCTTGCGCAGATCGGTGAGGGCCAGCATCGGCGCTGTCTCGGCGGGAACGGTTTAGTCGGCCACGCATTTGCAATCGGCCAGGGCGGGCGGCAGCGCCAGCCCCAGCTTGGCCAGTTGCTTGCCGCTGATCGCGCCTTCATGGTCGGCAGCAGTAGCGCGCACCGGCGGCAGATCCTTCATCTTGGCATTCTGCTTGAGGATCTTGTAAGCGACGTTGGCTGCATTGGCACCGACCTTGGCGTAATCCACCGCATAGCCGGCCAGTACGATACCCTGCTTGGCGGCTTCGACACCGGCATTGACCACCGGCAGGCCGATCTGCCCGGCCGAGGCGGCGATCGCCGGCAGGCCCGGCTGGATCAGGCCGCCGGTCGGCGTGTAGATCACATCTGCCTGGCCTTTCAGAGCGGCAATGCGGATCGGGATATCGGCAGGATTGTCGATGCCTGCGCCAACCACGCTGAAGCCGTGCTGCGATGCTGCTGCCTTGACCTGCTCGAAAACCGCGAGGTTGTTGTCCTCACCGGGATTATAGGCCACCGCGACCCGTCTGGCGTTGGGTAGTAGCTTGCGAATGAAAGCGAGCACCGCATCCATGTCCTGCTGGTCGGAAGCCCCGGCCATGTCATCAACGCCCTGATCCCAGGATGGCGTAAGATTGGCTTTCACCGGATTGTTCACGGCGGCATAGACGATGGGAATGCCCGATCCCTTCAGCGCCTGCTTGGCTGCCTGGGTGACGGGTGTGGCGATAGTGTAGATCAGCTGAGGCTTGGTCGCCTTCAGTTTGTTCAAAAGCTGCGGCAGCAGCGCGACATCAAAATTCGCCTGATCGATTTCATATGTAACGTCCTTGCCTTCCTGCAGTCCAAGGCGGGTCAGTTCCGCCTTGAAGGATTCGACCGTCTTCTCAAGCTGCGGATGCGGGCCCCATTGCGCGATGCCGATCTTGATCGGCTGGGCGGCGGCATTACCGGCGCTGCCCGCGATCAGGGCAGCAGCGGCAAGGGCGAAGCGGAAGCAGCGGAGAAGCGCGAGCATGGCGGCCCTCGTTGGCAGGAAGATGGCGCGATGTTTTAGGCGCGTCCGCCCCCCCTGTCCATGCGGACCGGGCGCTGAATCTATCGCCTGGCTGCGGGAGCTGCCGGATTGGGCAATATCGTTAGAAATCGGGCAATTCCGCAGCCAAATCGCAGGCAATCACAGCGTCCCGCGGACGGACCAGAGTTCCGGGAAGAAGCTGCGGTCCAGTGCCTGTTTCAGGTAGGGCACGCCGGCGCTGCCGCCCGTGCCGGGCCGCATGCCGATGATGCGCTCCACCGTCTTCATGTGGCGGAAGCGCCATTGCTGGAAGCTGTCCTCGATGTCGACCAGTTCCTCAGCCATCTCGTACAGGTCGAAATGGGTATCCGATTCCCGGTAGACGATGGCCCAGATATCTTCGATCCGGGGATCGGGCCGGTGCGGCTGGGTCACATCGCGCTGCAGGACATCGTCGGGCACGGCAAAGCCACGGCGGGCCAGCAGGCGCAAAGCCTCGTCATACAGGCTCGGGGCATCGTAAGCCGCCTGCAGCAGGGCCAGGATATCGGGGCGATGGCGGTGCGGCTTGATCATCAGCGCGTTCTTGGCGCCCAGCTTGAATTCCAGCAGCCGGTATTGCCAGGACTGGAACCCGGAAGACGAGCCAAGCACAGGCCGGAAGTGCAGGTAATCGCTGGGCGTCATGGTGGAAAGGACATCCCAGGCCTGGATGAGCTGCATCTGGATGCGCGACAGCCGGGCCAGGCATTTGAAGGCCGGACGCAACGCATCCGCCCGGATATGCATCATGGCGGTATCCAGCTCGCGGTTGAGCAGTTTCATCCACAATTCCTGCACTTGATGGATGATGATGAACAGCAGCTCGTCCGGCTCCTCGGACAATGGAACTTGCGCGTTCAGAAGCTGGTCCAGCTTCAGATAGTCACCATAGCTCATCCTGCCTTCGAAATCGGTCTGGATGCCGTCAGTAGTCATCGTCTTGCTCCTGAAAATGCTTGAAGCCTAAAATAGCGAGCCGACTTGGGAAAGCCTCTGAAGCGGAGTTCCTCTTGCTTGATCTAGCGTCGCACTTCTCCAGTTTCCTGAATGCCGATTTGGCGCGTCTGCATTTTGCTGCGCATAGCCATCATCCTTGGCCCGATGTCACGCGCGCAGCACAGATGCAATGCTGGGAGGATGCGGCGAAGCTGATCGATGGCAAATGGGACCATGTGCTAGGCAACATCCTGCCGCAGGCACAGCGGCATATCGCCCAGCGTCTGGCGCTGCCTGACGAAAAGAGTATTGTCTTCGCACCCAACACGCATGAATTGCTGATGCGGCTGCTCTCGTGCCTGCCGGCCTCACGGCCGCTGCGCATTCTGACCAGCGACAGCGAGTTTCATTCCTTCACCCGGCAGATCGCCCGGCTGGAGGAAGACGGGCTTGTACAGGTTCAGCGTATCGCCGCGATGCCTTTCGCAAGCTTTTCCGCCCGATTTGCCGAGGCGGCAAAGCAGGGTTTCGACCTGATCTATGTCAGCCAGGTTTTCTTCAACTCCGGCTTTGCGGTGGGAGATTTCGCCGATCTGGCAGCGGCATCGGGCGATGCGATGCTGGTGGTCGATGGCTATCACGGATTTATGGCTCGGCCGACCGACTGGTCGCCTTACGCCGATCGCGCCTTCTATATCGCCGGTGGATATAAATACGCCATGGCGGGCGAGGGCGTCTGCTTCATGTATTGCCCGCCCGGCTGGGGTGCTCGGCCGCGCGATACCGGCTGGTATGCAGCCTTCGGCGCTTTGAGTGCGGCACAGCCCGGACAGGTGCCTTATGCCGGCGACGGCTGGCGGTTCATGGGCGCCACGTTTGATCCGAGCGGGCTGTATCGCTTCAACGCTGTGCAAGACTGGCTGCAGCGCGAAGCAGTGGACGTGACAACAATTCATGCGCATGTGCAGGCGCTGCAGGAGCGCTTCGTGGCATCCCTGCCGGCTGGGCCGCTGGCCTCTAGCCAGCTTGTTGTACCGGCTGGTCTACCGCGTGGCAATTTTCTGACTTTCGAATTGGAAAATGCTGACGAGGTTCAACGGAGGCTGGCGGCTGCCAAAGTCGTCACCGACCATCGCGGTGCGCGCCTGCGCATAGGTTTCGGCATCTATCACACGTTCGATGTGGTCGACGCGTTGCTTGACCGGCTGCGAAATTTATAAGGCGGTCAGACCCTCATATTTCCGGTATGCGCTACTGGTCGGGCAATTACCCGAAATCGACCGCTGGGTGTGTGCCTGGCAATGCACGCTCATATCTCAATGTCCGCCATAGATCGTCCTCGGCAGCCAGATGACGATGTCGGGAAAGATGATGCACAGGACCAGTCCGAAAGCCTGCAGGCACAGAAAGGGTACCGCAGCCTTGAAGATCATCGCCATACTAACCTGCGGCGGAGCGACGCTTTTCAGGTAAAACAGCGAATAGCCGAAGGGCGGGCTCAGAAAAGCCATCTGCATGTTGACCATAAAGATCACGCCGTACCACAGCGGCACATCCTGCGCGGCGATGCCCGGTAAACCGAAGAGGCCATTGAACTCCAAGCTTTTCATGATCGGTAGGAAGATGGGAACAGTCAGCAGCAAAATGCCAACCCAATCGAGGAACATGCCGAGGATAACCAGGATCGCCATCATCAGAAACAGGATGCCGTAGGGGGGCAGCCCGGTATCCAGGATGGAATTCGCCACGAAAGTCTGCCCTCCTTTTACGATGAAAAAGCCGACGAACATCGTAGCGCCAAAGAAGATCCACATCACCATTGCGGTGGCCTTCAGCGTATCTAGAGAAGCTTGCCTGATGGCGGTCCAGGTCAGGCGGCGGTGCAGCCCGGCCACGAACAGTGCGCCGAAGGTGCCGATACCGGCCGCTTCAACCGGCGTCGCGATGCCAACGAAGATGACGCCAAGCACCAGAATGATCAAAAGGATCGGAGCAATGGTATTGCGCAGCAGGCGCAGCTTTTCGATAAAATCTACACGCTCCTCGGGCGGTAAGGCCGGACCCATTGCTGGATTGATATAGCAACGGATGAGCACGTAGGCGATGTAGATACCAGAGAGCAGGAAGCCCGGGAAAATCGATCCGACCAGAAGCTCGCCTAGCGACTGCTGGGCCACCACGGCGTAGACGATCGCCATAACCGAAGGCGGGATAAGGATACCTAGCGTGCCGCCGGACAGCAGTGCGCCACAGGCAAGCTTTGGCTCGTAGCCACGCTTCAGCATCGCCGGCAATGCGATCATGCCCATGGTCACTTCGGTGGCGCCGACCACGCCTACCATGGCGGCAAGTGCCGTACAGGCAATCACAGTGGCGGCCGCCAGACCGCCCTTCACGGCACCGAGCCATTTATAGATGACGTCGAAAAGTTCCTCGATGATTCCGGCCTTCTCCAGAACCGCAGCCATGAAGATGAACAGCGGCACCGCAGAAAGCTGGTAATCCGTCATGAACGGGAAGATGCGTGACGGCAACATGTTGAGGATGTATTCGTTGCCGAACACATATAGAAAGATCACCGCTAGGCTGCCTGTGCAGAAGGCCATGGGAAGGCCGAGCAGGAGCAGCAGCCCGAGTGATCCGAAGAGCAGAAGGCTCAGCCATTCAATGCCAATTTCGAGTCCCACGGTCAGGCTCCCCGGGTAACGATAAGGATGTCTTTGATCAGTTTGACTGCGCCCTGAAGAACGATCAGTGCGGCACCTATCGGCATGGCAAGCTTTACCGGCCAGTACTGCACCCCCCATTCTGTGAAGGAGTGCTCGTTCATGCTGACAGCGTCGCTGGCGAAGCGCCAGGCAGTCCACATCAGCGTTATTGTGAAGATGAAGAAGAATAGCGATGTGACGATGTCAGCCAGGGCCTTGCCGCGCACGGAGAACCGGGTATAGAGCACGTCGACGCGAACATGCTGATCCTCGTAATAGGCGTAGGCGCCGCATAGCATGTACTGCATGCCAAACATCAGGAACATGCTTTCATGCACCCAGTTGGTGGGAGAATTGAACGCGTACCGCGCGATCACCTCATAAAAGTAGGCAAAGACTGCAATGACGGCCCAGTAGGCGACAAATTCGCCGACCTTGATGTTTACCCATTCCACAGCGTCAGTGACGCGGGTATGCAGATTACGCGCCGGATCCTGACCGGTCCCGATCTCATGGAACTCTATGGGTGGAATCGTTGTCGCAGTGGATGCGGCGCCTCGTTCGGCTTCACGCCGCCGTCGCGTCAGGCGTGGCAGCAGGATGGCGTCGCCGAGGAGCATCAATCCCATGAGGATGGCAAGCCATTGGGAGTGGCGGCGCCGTTGCGCCAGTTCTTCCTGAGCGACCTTGAACTCCGCCTCGCTGCGAGCGAGTTCGGCCTCCACTTGGCTCAGATCGGCGACATTCTGGTTTTTTGCCCGCGTTACGGCGGAATGTGAACTCTCAACGGCGGCACGGGTACGCGATACGTCCTCGCGCGAGTCGCTGATCTGACTGTTTACGAACAGTATGGCCAGGAAAACCGGAATGAATACATACCCTAGGCGGCTGCGCAGATAGAAGCGGTGCAGACCGGCAAAGCCAGAGCAGATCAGGAACAGGTAGGCGACGCCGAGCGACGGGCCATGCGAGATGCCGCGCTTTTTCTCACGCATGACCATGTATTGCGCGACAAGCGGAAAGAGGAGCAAGACTGCCCAGTAGAGCCAGTGCGGCGGGGTGAAAGTCAGGCTTGGCATGCATCCCTCGATGATGTGCGTGGAGACTTCGATGACAGGTGGGGCAATCGCTTCGCCCCACCTGGTACACCGACTCTGACTTCGCGCGCGCTCTTATGTCCGGGAATGCGCGTTACAGATCGAGCTTGAGGCCTGCGTACATATCGGGTGTCACATAGCCGAAGCTGGGCGATTCCATCAGCTCAAGCTGCGCCTTGAAAACACGGGCCGCATCCTTGTCCTTGTTGGCCCATTTGAACCATATCGGCACGGCGATGCGCTGAAATTTCGGCAGATCTTCGGCGGGCAGGCGATTTACCTCAATGCCAGCCTTGGCGAATTTGTCCCAGGCCTCGAGGTCCGCCTTCTGGATCGCGGCATGATGAATATTGGAATAAACCTGCACTTCCGATTCGACGAACTGCTTCATCTGGGGTGACAGCTTGTTCCAGTGATTCATGCCGACGCAGAAATCCATCAAGTCGACCGGCTGATAGATCGACTCCAGTCCCGGCGGACCCATCCAGATGTATTTGGTGACCTGCTGAAAGCCGAGATCCCAGTTCACCGCAGGGCCAGTATAATCGGCCGCTTCGATGGTGCCCTTTTCGAGAGCCGAGAAGACTTCTCCGCCCGGCAGCAGAGTGGTTTTGGCGCCGATTGCGGCGAATCCTTCGGCAATCATGCCTCCCGGTACACGCAGCTTCAGATCCTTGAAATCCTCGATCGAGCGAATCGGCCGTTTCGAATGAACGATATTCGGACCGTGATGGATGCGGTTGACGTAATAAAGCCCTTGCTTGGCGAAAATCTCGCGAGCCATCTGCAGCCCGCCCTTGCTGTAGAAGAATACATCCCACTCGTGGGGGTAGCGCAGACCCATCAGATACGAGCTGAGGAAGGCAGTGGCTGGCAGCTTGCCGACCCAGTAGACAGTGAAGGAGTTCATTGCCTCCAGCACACCGTTCTTCACGCCATCAAATAGCTCAAAATCGCCAACCACTTCCTTGGCGGCAAAGGGCTTGAATTCAAGTTCGCCGCCCGATCGTTCCTTGATCGTGGCGCACCAAGCCTTGAATGTGTTAAGGCCGGCGCCCGCTGGCCAGGACGTCTGCACCTTCCACGTGGTGGTAGCGGCCTTGGCTGGATCACTGATGAAGGGGGCGCCGACAGCGGCGGTTCCGACACCAAGCGCGGCCGAAACTCCCAGGGTTTTGAGAGTTTTGCGCCGCGTAGGATTGGCGGCGGCGGTTTTTGCCTTTCGGAAATCTTTCATGTTGCCTCCCGTTTGTTGGTTGAATGACTCACGCAACAAATGGCCACCGGCTCGCCGGACAGCGGAACTTCGAGTGTGGCGGTGCTCGGCGTCTTGCGCCGAACGCCATGATCGGATGCTTGACCGCAGGCCTACTCGAAACGCTCGGGAGGCAACAAATTTTTTGTTAAGCTATGTCGCGGACACAGGGCGGTCAATCGCGGATTGAGAGATCAGTCGGAAACTGATTTTGCAGCGCAGCATGCCATGCTGCCGCGACAGCATAAAATAAGAAAGGCCGGCAGATGCCGGCCTTTCCTTTTGTGACGCCTGTATGATCAGACGGTGTAGAAGCTTTTGCCTTGATCCGCCATATCGCGCAGCAGCTTCGGCGGCGTGAAGCGGGCGCCAAATTTCTGCGCCAGTTGGTCGCATTCGGCCACGAAAGGCTTCACGCCCACTGTGTCGATATTGCTGATCGTGCCGCCTCGGAAGGGTGGAAAACCCCAGCCCATGATCGAGCCGACATCCGCATCGCGCACATCGAGAACAACCTTTTCCTCGATGCAGCGGGCGGTTTCGACCGACTGGATATAGATCAGCCGCTTGATCACATCTGCGAGAGCCGGCTGCTCGGTTTCCGGCTTGACCGGGAAATGCTCGGCCAAACCCTTCCATAGCCGCTTCTTGCCATCGGCGGGATAGTCGTAGAAGCCCTTGCCAGCCTTCTTGCCGATCCGGCCGAGTTTCTCGACCATCAATTGCAGCACCGGCTCGGAGCCGTCTGACTTGTAGGCGTCGCCGAGATCCTTCTTGGTCTGGGCGCGGACGCGGTGCATCAGTTCCAGCGAAACCTCGTCGGCCAGCGCCAGGGGACCGACCGGCATACCGGCGGCCTTGCCGGCATTCTCGATGATCGCCGGATTGACACCCTCGGCCAGCATGGTGAGGCCTTCGGTCACGTAGGTGGCGAAAACGCGGCTGGTGTAGAAGCCGCGGCTGTCGTTCACCACGATCGGCGTCTTGCGGATCTTCTTCACGAAGTCCATGGCGCGGGCCAGCGTTTCATCCGAGGTCTGCTTGCCGCGGATGATCTCGACCAGCGGCATCTTGTCGACTGGCGAGAAGAAATGCAGGCCGATGAAGTTGGCTGGCCGTGCGCTCGCCTCGGCCAGGCCGGTGATCGGCAGGGTCGAGGTGTTGGAGGCGAAGATCGCGGTCGGCTCAAGCTGCGCTTCCGCCTTCCTGGTCACGTCGGCCTTGATGGCGCGGTCCTCGAACACGGCCTCGATGACCAGTTCGCAGCCCTTCAGATCCTCGTAAGACGTGGTCGCCTTGATCAGGCCAAGCTGCTTTTCCTTGTCGGCCTCGGTGGCCTTCTTCGCCTTGATGCGCTTGTCCAGCAGGCCAGCAGAATAGGCCTTGCCCTTCTCGGCGGCTTCCTGCGTGGTATCCAGCAGCACCACCTGCAGGCCGGCCGAAGAGGCCGCCCAGGCAATGCCTGCCCCCATCATCCCGGCGCCCAGGATGCCGATCTTGGTATAGCTCTGCGTCGGCACACCCTTCGGACGGTTGGCGAGCTTGTTGGCCTCGCCGATTGAGAAGAACAGCGAGCGGATCATGTTGCGCGCTTCCTTCGACTGCGTGCAGGCAACGAAGTAGCGGCTTTCGATCTTCAGGCCGGTATCAATATCGACCAGCGTGCCCTCATAGACGCAGGACATAATGTATTGCGCATTCGGGTAATTGCCGTAGGTCTTGGCCCGCAGCATGGCATTGCCGGCAGTGAAGACCTGCGCGCCGCGTGGGGTGTTGGCGGCTTCCGGCACGCGGAAGCCCTTCTGATCCCAGGGCTTCACATGGCTGCTCTGGCCGTCGCCTAGGATCCAGTCCTTGGCCCGGGCCAACAGGTCGGCAGCGGGAACGACTTCGTCCACCATGCCAAGGCCGAGCGCGGTCTTCGGGTCGACCTTCTTGCCCTCCAGCAGCATCGGCAGCGCCTTGGACACGCCGATCATGCGGGGCAGGCGCTGCGTGCCGCCAGCGCCAGGCAGCAGGCCAATGGTGGCTTCCGGCAGGCCGATCAGGGCCTTCGGGTTGTCGGCAGCGATGCGGCGATGGCAGGCGAGGCAGATCTCGTAACCACCGCCCAAGGCAGTGCCGTTGATGGCGGCAACAAAGGGCTTGCCGGCCTTTTCGATATCGCGAAACAGCTTCTGCAGCTTGAAGGAATTTGCCAACGCCTTTGCGGCGTCAGCGCTTTCCTTCAGAAGGTTCACCAGATCGGCGCCAGCGACGAAGTCGTTCTTGGCCGAGGTGACGATTACGCCCTTGACGCCCTTATCATTGATGGCCTTGTAGACGGCGTCGCTGAAGGCGGCGAGGCTTTCGCCGTTCATGACGTTCATCGGGCGCTCGGCCATATTCCAGACAATGGATGCAACGCCAGTGCTGTCGACGGAATAGTCGATCATGTCAGTCTCCGAACTCTAATTGGTGGCGCTTAGACGCGCTCGATGATGGTGGCGGTGCCCATGCCGGCGCCGACGCAGAGCGTGACCAGAGCGGTGCTCTTGCCGCTGCGCTCCAGCTCGTCGACCATGGTGCCGAGGATCATCGCGCCGGTCGCGCCCAGCGGATGGCCCAGCGCGATGGCGCCGCCATTCACGTTGATCTTGTCGTGCGGGATGTTGAGCGCCTGCATGAAGCGCAGCACCACCGAGGCAAAAGCCTCGTTCAATTCCCACAGATCGATGTCGGAGGGCGTCATGCCGGCGATCTTCAGTGCCTTCTCGGCGGCAAAGCTCGGGCCGGTCAGCATGATGGTCGGCTCGGAACCGACCGAGGCGAAGGCACGGATGCGGGCACGCGGCTTCAGGCCAGCTTTCTTGCCGGCTTCGGCATTGCCGATCAGCACGGCAGCAGCACCATCAACGATGCCCGACGAATTGCCGGCATGATGCACATGCTCGATCCGCTCGACTTCCGGATAGCGCTGGGTCGCAACGGAATCGAAACCGAACTGCTCGCCGAGGGTGGCGAAGGAGGGCTCCAGCGCCGCCAAGGTCTGCATCGTGGTGTCCGGACGCATATGCTCGTCGCGGTCCAGAACGGTCAGACCGTTGATGTCCTTCACCGGCACGATGGACTTCTTGAACCGGCCTTCATCCCACGAGCGCTTGGCGCGCTTCTGGCTTTCCACCGCATAGGCATCCACATCATCGCGGCTGAAGCCGTATTTGGTGGCAATCAGGTCAGCCGAGATGCCTTGCGGGACGAAATAGGTCGGCAATGCCACCGCCGGGTCAGTCGACCAGGCCCCGCCATCGGAACCCATCGGCACGCGGCTCATGCTTTCGACGCCGCCGCCAATGGCCATCTGCGACTGGCCCGACATCACCTGAGCGGCTGCCATGTTGCAGGCTTCCAGGCCCGAAGCGCAGAAACGGTTGATCTGCACGCCAGCCGTGGTCTCGGCATAGCCCGACTGGATCACGGCGACGCGGGCGATATCGGCACCCTGTTCGCCAACTGGCATGACGCAGCCCAGCACCACATCATCGACCAGGGAAGTATCGAGTTCGTTGCGGTCGCGCACGGCTTCCAGAACCGTGGTAGCCAGCCGCATCGGCGTGACTTCGTGCAATGCGCCGCTGGCGCGTCCCTTGCCGCGCGGTGTGCGGACGGCATCATAAATGAAGGCTTCGGTCATTCGTTTCTCTCCCTCAGCATCAGTTGACTCTTGGAACCTTCATGAAGTGGGTCACAGCGTGCGGCTGATCAACTCCTTCATGATCTCGTTGGTGCCGCCGTAGATCCGCTGCACACGGGCATCGGCATAGGCACGGGTGATCGGGTATTCCCACATGAAGCCGTAGCCACCGAAAAGCTGAAGGCAGCGGTCCAGGATCTTGCACTGCAGGTCGCTGCACCAGTATTTCGCCATCGCCGCAGTGGCGGCATCCAGCTTATGCTCGGCAACCAGATCGATGCATTTGTCGACAAAGACGCGGGCGATCTGCGTCTCGGTCTTCATTTCGGCCAGTTCGAACTTGGTGTTCTGGAAATCCAGCACGCTCTTGCCGAAGGCCTTGCGCTCGCGGGTATAGTCGATCGTCCATTTCAGGGCTGCTTCGCAGCCGGCCACCGCCATGATGGCGATCTGCAGCCGCTCCCAGGCCAGTTCCTGCATCAGATAGAAAAAGCCCTGGCCTTCGCCGCCCAGCATGTTCTCCGGCGGGACCCGCACATCGGAGAAGAACAGCTCGGAAGTGTCCTGCGCCTTCATGCCGAGCTTGTCGAGATTGCGGCCCTTGGTGAAGCCTTCGCGGTCAGCCTCGACCAGGAACAGCGTCGTGCCTTTGGCTCCCTGTTTCGGATCGGTCTTGGTGACCACGATCACCAGATCGGCATTCTGGCCGTTGGTGATGAAGGTCTTCTGGCCGTTGATGACAAACTCATTGCCGTCGCGGATCGCGGTGGTCTTCACCGCCTGCAGATCGGAGCCGCCGCTCGGCTCGGTCATGGCAATGGCGCCGATCACCTCGCCAGTGGCCATCTTCGGCAGCCACTTTTTCTTCTGCTCCTCGGTGCCGTAATTCAAAATATAGGGAGCGACGATGTCGGAATGCAGTGAAAAGCCCGGGCCGGTGCAGCCGGTATAGGCCTGCTCTTCCATCAGAATCGCCGAATAGCGGCGGTCGACGCCCGAGCCGCCGTATTCTTCCGGCATGGTCGAGCACAGGAAACCGGCCTCGCCAGCCTTGCGCCAGACCTCGCGCGGCACGATGCCGTCTTCTTCCCATTTGGCGTGGTAGGGGACAACTTCGCGCTCGAAGAATTTGCGCGCCGCCTCGCGGAACATCTGATGGTCTTCGTTATAGATGTCGCGCGGGATGCCGTATTGGGTCATTTGTTTTTGTTTCCTCCTAGACCTGGGCCATGCACTGCATGGCGGACTTTAGAAATTGGCGGCCTTCAGCATCATCATGCTTTCCCCGCCAGCCTGGATCTTGGCGAGCTGCGCCGCGGTATCGGGCAGCATCCGCTCCATGAAGAAGCGGCCGGTGATCAGCTTGGTCTCGTAGAACTCCTTGTCCTCGGCACCTTCCGCCAACTTTTGCTTGGCGACCTGGGCCATGCGGGCCCACATGAAGCCGAGCGCCACCAGCGCGAACATGTTGAGATAATCCCAGGAGGCCGCGCCAGCTTCGTCCGGATTTTTCAGGCCGCGTTCGCTGATCAGCGCCGTCGCGGTCTGGAAGCGTGCGAAGGCCTTAGCCAGCGGCATGACGTAGTCCTTGCCGATCTCCGGGTTCATCATGTTCTCTTCGATGAACTGCGACACCGGATGGAAGAAACGGCGCGCCAGCCGGCCAATGCCGGTCGGTAGCTTGCGGCCCACGAGGTCAAGCGCCTGGATACCGTTGGCGCCCTCATAGATCATGGCGATGCGGGCATCGCGCACGAACTGTTCCATACCCCATTCGGCGATATAGCCGTGGCCGCCAAAGACCTGCTGGGCCATGGTGGTGCACTGATAGCCGAAATCGGTCATGTAGGCCTTCACCATCGGCGTCAGGAAGGCGACCAGATCATCGGCCTCCTTGCGGCGCTCCGGATCGGGGTGCTTGGCCGCGATGTCCAGCTCGATGCCGGTCCACAAGGCCAGCGCGCGGGCGCCTTCGGTGAAGGCCTTGATCGTCATCAGCATGCGCCGGATATCGGGATGCACGATGATCGGATCGGCCGGCTTGTCGGGGTATTTCGCACCGGTGATCGAGCGGCCCTGCAGACGGTCATTGGCATAGGCCAGGGCGTTCTGATAGGCGACTTCGGCCTGAGCCAGGCCCTGCACGCCGACGCCAAGGCGGGCGGCGTTCATCATGACGAACATCGCCTGCATGCCCTTGTGCTTCTGACCGACCAGCCAGCCCTTGGCCCTGTCGTAATTCAGCACGCAGGTGGCATTTCCATGGATGCCCATCTTGTGCTCGATCGAGCCGCAGGTCACGCCATTGCGCTCGCCCAGGCTGCCATCCGGATTGACCAAAAATTTCGGCACCAGGAAGAGGCTGACGCCCTTGATGCCTTCCGGGCCGCCTGGAATCTTGGCCAGCACCAGATGGATGATGTTCTCGGCCAAGTCATGCTCGCCGGCCGAGATGAAAATCTTGGTGCCGGTGATCAGGTAGCTGCCGTCTTCCTGCGGCTCGGCCTTGGTGCGCATCAGGCCGAGATCCGTGCCGCAATGCGGCTCAGTCAGGTTCATGGTGCCGGTCCATTTGCCGGACGCCATGTTCGGCAAATACATGTTCTTCTGCTCCTCCGAGCCATGACGCAGCAGCGCCTCGTAGGCGCCGTGGGTCAGGCCCGGATACATCGCGAAGGCCATGTTGGCCGCCGACTGGATCTCGGCCATGGCAATGCCCAGCACATGCGGCAGGCCCTGGCCGCCGTATTTCTCTTCGGCGGTCAAAGCGCCCCAGCCGGCTTCGCAATACTGCCTGTAGGCTTCCTTGAAGCCGGTCGGCGTGGTGACTTCGCCATTATTCCATTTGCAACCTTCGCGATCGCCGACCTGGTTGAGCGGGGCGAGAACCTCGCTCATGAACTTGCCGCCCTCTTCGAGAACAGCATCGACGACGTCGCGCGTGGCTTCGGTGAAGCCCAGCAGATTGCTCATCTTTTCCATCTGCAGCACGTCGTGCAGCACGAACTGGAAGTCCTTTACAGGCGCGGTATAGCTCGGCATGGCCTTATCTCCTCAAATCCGCATCTCATTCCACAGGGTCAGTTCCGCAGGGGCTTGCCTGTGGTGAGCATGTGCTCGATGCGGTCGAGCGTGGCATTGGTCTTGATCAGCGACATGAAGTTCTCGCGCTCAAGCTCGAGCAGCTTCTTCTCGGTGACCACTTCGGTGATATCGGTGTTGCCGCCAGAGACGACATTCGCCAACGCCATCGAGACGACGACGTCATGCTTGGTTGCCCTGCCCTGCAGGTGGAAGCCTTCCACCGCCAGGCTCATCGCGGCCTTCGCGGACGGACCCGGCAGGTTGATCTCGACCGGCTTGGGCGGCTGGTAGTCCTTGGCCAGTTCCAAGGCCTTTGCCTTGGCATCGGCCAGCAGGCGGCGGCGGTTCATGGTGATGCCGTCGGTCTCGCGCAGGATCAGCATGTCGCGCGCTTCCATCGCGGAGGTCGCGACCTTGGCCGTCGAGATGGCCTCAAAGACCTGCGCCAGGGCCGGCATCGGACCACCGGGACGCTTCTTGTTCAGAATCGCGCGGGTGACCAGCTCCTTGCAGCCGCCCCAGCCGGGGATGACGCCGACGCCGACCTCGACAAGGCCCATATAGCTTTCGGCATGGGCCTGGATCGCCGAGGAATGCATCGCCAGTTCGCAGCCGCCGCCCAGAGCCATGCCGGCCACCGCCGCCACGACAGGGAAGGGTGCGTATTTGAGCTTCATATAGGCATCCTGGCCTTCCGAGATGCCTTGTTCGATGGCAGGCCACATCGCGATATTCGCCTGGAACAGCGCGATGCCGACATTGGCGCCGACCGAGAAATTATCGTAGTCGCCGCCGATGATCAGAGCCTTGAAGCCCTTCTTGTCGATCTTTGCGGCTTCCTTGACCATCGCGATAATGTCGGCGTCGACCGCATTCATCTTGGTATGCAGTTCGAGGCAGGCGACGCCATCGCCGACATCCCACAGGCTCGCGCCCTTGTTGGAGGCGATCGGCTGCTTGCCGCGCTTCATGTCAGCCAGGGTCCAGGCATCTGGCTGCACCACGATTTCGGCATAGTCGCCCTTCGGAGTCAGGCGATAGGCCTTGCCGCCCTCCTCCTTATAGAAGGGACGGCCGGCCGCGATCTCGACCATTTTCGGAACCGGCATGCCAGACGCCTTCAGCTTGTCGGCGAACCATTGCGTGCCGAGCTGATCGATCTGTTCGAAGGGACCGTACTTCCAGGCATAGCCGGTCTTCATCGCCGTATCGACGGCGAGGATGTCATCGGCGATTTCCGGCACCAGGTCAGCAGCGTAAGACAGTACGCGGCTCAGCACGCCCCAGGCATACTGGCCGCCCTTGTCAGGATGCTCGACCAGGGCGCGAAGGCCTTTCTTCGCAGCTTTTACGGAATCCAGATTGGCCTTCTGCGCGGGACGGAATTCGCCGGTCTTCAGATCCAGCGCTTCCTTGCCCTTGGCGCGATAGAAGCCACCCTTGCCCTTGCGGCCGGTATAGCCTTCCTTGATCAGCTTCTGCATCAGCGCATTCAGCGGATGATCGGCCTTGTAGAACTGATGCAGCGCGTCGGTCTTCGGCAGCGTCTTTAGCATCGAGCCAACCACATAAGGGCCAAGATCGATGCCGGTCAGATCGGCCAGGCCGAAGATGCCAGTCTTGGGCACGCCCATCGGCCTGCCGACGACGGAGTCCGCTTCCTCCACCGTCAGGCCCAGGTCATAGGCCAGAGCGGTAGCAACGGTGGACCAATAGATGCCGATGCGGTTGGCGATGAAGCCCGGGCGGTCCTTACAATCGACCACTTCCTTGCCAAGCTTGACATCGCCGAAGCGGCGCAGCGCCTCGATCACCTCAGGCTTGGTCTTCGGTCCTTTCACCAGTTCCAGCAGCCGCATGTAGCGCGGCGGATTGAAGAAGTGAGTGACCGCGAAATCCTGGGCGAAGCTTTCCGGCAGGCCTTCCGTCAGCAAATCCAGCGGAATTGTCGAGGTATTGGAGGTGACGATCGAGCCTTTCTTACGCTTCTGCTCAAGCTGGGCATAGAGCTTCCGCTTCAGGTCGACATTCTCGATGATCGCCTCGCAGATCCAGTCCACATCGGCAAGCTTGTCGAGATCGTCCTCCAGATTGCCAGGGGTGACCAGCTTGGCCACGCGCGGATGCATGAAGGGCGCAGGCTTGGTCTTGAGCATCTTCTCGATGGCGCCCTTGGCCAGCGCGCTGCGGTCATTCGCGCCTTGCGGCACGATATCCAGCAGCAGCACGGGAATGCCTGCATTGGCGACATGGGCGGCGATGCCGGAGCCCATCACGCCGGCGCCGATCACCGCAACTTTCTTAATCTCGGTCATAACGTCTTGCTCCAGCGGATCAGACGGCCTCGAGGACGGTGGCGATACCCTGACCGCCGCCGATGCACTGAGTGGCCAGCGCAAATTGCTTGCCTTCGCGCTTCAGCAAGGCAGCTGCCTTGCCGGTGATGCGCGCACCGGTGGCGCCCATCGGATGGCCGAGCGCAATGGCACCACCATCGAGGTTGACCTTGCTCATGTCGTAACCGGCTTGCTTGACACAGGCCAGCGCCTGCGCGGCGAAGGCTTCGTTCAGCTCGATGATATCGATGTCCTGCAGCGACAGGCCGGCGCGTTTCAACGCTTTTTCGGTCGCCGGCACCGGACCGATGCCCATGATCTCCGGCGCACAACCGGCAACGGCAATCGACTTGATGCGGGCCAGCGGCTTCAGGCCATGGGCCTTGGCGAAATCTTCCGAGCAGACCAGCGTCGCCGAGGCGCCGTCGGTGAGCGGCGAGGAGGTGCCGGCCGTGACCGTGCCCTTTTCGTCGAAAGCCGGATTCAGGCCGGCGAGGCCTTCCGCCGAAGTGTCAGGGCGGATGCAGCCATCGAGCTCGACGCGATTGTTGCCGTCGACGATAGGAACGATCTCATCCGCCAGTTTGCCGGCTTTCTGCGCCGCAGCGGCCTTGGCATGGCTTTCAATCGCCATCTGCTCCTGAGCTTTGCGGTCGATGCCGTATTTCTTCGCCAGGTTTTCCGCCGTGATGCCCATCGAGACGTAGGCCTGCGGATATTCCTTCAGCAGCTTCGGGTTCGGCAGCGTATTGAAGCCGCCCATCGGCACGCGGGTCATGCTTTCCACGCCGGCGCAGATAAAGGCCTCGCCGGCATTCATCTGGATGGCGCCGGCGGCCTGATGGATCGCCTGCATCGACGAACCGCAGAAACGGTTCACTGTAGTGCCGGCGGCTTCCAGCGGGATGCCGGCAAGGAAGCTGATGATGCGCGCGACATTCAGGCCCTGCTCGCCCTCAGGAAACGCGCAGCCGACGATGACGTCTTCAATCGCCTTGGGATCGATGCCGGTGCGCTCGACCAGCGCCTTGACCACCTGAGCGGCCAGATCGTCGGGACGGACCTTGGTGAGCGCTCCCTTGCGGGCCAGCGTGAAAGGCGAGCGGGCATAGCCGGCGATCACCACGTTGCGCATCATGACTGCGTCTCCTTGAGTAAGCGGACTGAAATTTAAGGTTGAAGTGTTATTCGGCGACGTTCGCCAGGGTACCGGTGCGCGACAGAACGAATTCCTTGAAGGAGGGCGTGTTGTCGCGGTCGCGTTCCTTCATCTTCAGGAAGTCTTCGATGATGCGGATGTCGCGTTTCAGCTCGGAAATGGCCGTATCGATGTCGCGGCGCTGCATTTCCAGCGCGGCCAGCCGCTCCTGCGAGCGTTTCAGGGTGAGCTTCATCTGCTCCACGCGGCCGTCGCCCAGATCGTAGAGGTCGATCATCTCGCGGATTTCGGCCAGGCTGAAGCCAACCCGCTTGCCGCGCAGGATCAGCATCAGGCGGGCGCGGTCGCGCTTGGTATAGACGCGCATCATCCCCTGGCGGGACGGGTGCAGCAGCCCTTTATCCTCATAGAAGCGAATGGCGCGCGCAGTGACTTTGAATTCATGCGCCAGATCAGTGATCGTGTAGGTCTTGTCCGACACGGCAGGCCTCCCTAAGGGCGATTTTCTGAGTCGGCAGGGAGTCTTAGTTTACGTTAACGTAAACGTCAAACAGAATCTCCCGGCCCGGCGAATATGCCGAATTCGGCTTGGAAATCCGCATTTTAGAGGCGTATGATTCCACCAGGCTGAGGCGGAGGAAATAGCCATGTCCGACAATCGGATAACCGCATATACGGACTTTTGGCCCTATTACCTGAGGGAACATGCCAAGCCGGCAACCCGGGCCTGGCACTATCTTGGAACCACCCTGGCGCTGATCTGCCTGGGGGCCCTGGCGGCGACCGGGGACTGGCGCTGGCTGTTGGGTGGCCTGGTGGCGGGCTATGGCCCCGCCTGGATCGCCCATTTCTTCGTCGAGAAAAATCGGCCGGCGACTTTCCGCTATCCGTTCTGGTCGCTGTTTTCCGATTTCAGAATGTATTTTTGCTTCCTGACCGGATCGCTGGGACGGGAGCTGGAGCGGGCCGGGGTGATTCCCGCACCGGGGAACGCGGCAGCGGCCAGCAAATAAGTCACCAAATAGCAACGATTATCATGGCAGTTTGCGTTACATCCCGGCTCATCCGGCTCCAGCTTAAGAATTAAACAATTATGCCCATCTACCTCCCCATCGCCGAGCTGTCGGTCAATTTGTGGCTGCTGCTCGGGCTGGGTGGGGCGGTGGGCTATCTCTCCGGCCTGTTCGGCGTCGGCGGCGGCTTTCTGCTGACGCCGCTTTTGATCTTCATCGGCGTGCCGCCGCCGGTGGCTGTGGCCACCTCGGCGAACCAGGTCGTCGCCGCCAGTGTTTCCGCCGTCTACGCCCACTGGCGCAAGAACAATGTCGATTTCAAGATGGGCGCGGTGCTGCTGGTCGGCGGCCTGATCGGCTCCAGCTTCGGTGCTTACCTGTTCGGCGTGCTCAAGCGGATCGGCCAGCTCGATGCAGTGATCGCGCTGTCCTATGTGCTGATCCTCGGCTTTATCGGCAGCCTGATGATGATCGAAAGCATCCGCGCGCTGCGGCGCAAGCCGAACGCGCCGCTGCCGGCGCGCCGCAAGCGGCTGAACGATCATCCCTTCATCCGTGCGCTGCCCTTCAAGATGCGGTTCCGCAGGTCGCAGCTATACATCAGCATGCTGCTGCCTGTGGGGCTCGGGATCGTGGTCGGTATCCTGGCCGCCATCATGGGCGTCGGCGCGGGCTTCATGCTGGTGCCCGCGATGATCTATCTGCTTGGCATGCCGACCGCCGTGGTCGTCGGCACCTCGCTGTTCCAGATCATTTTTGTCACCGCCAACGTCACCATCCTGCATGCAATCACGACCCAGACAGTGGATGTCACGCTGGCTTTGCTGCTGCTGATCGGATCGGTGGTCGGTGCCCAATACGGCGTTCGCCATGGCGCCCGGCTGCGGGGCGAGCAGATTCGCGGACTTCTGGCTGCGCTGGTGCTGATCGTCGCCGTGGCGCTCGCCATCGAACTGGTGGTGCCGCCGGAAGATGCCTACTTCCTTGAAGCAGCGCCGGGGACCACGCGATGAGGCGGCGCGTCATCATCCTGGCTCTGGGGCTGCTGGCAGTGCTGCTATGGCAGCAGGCGATGGCTCAGGCCACGCGCAACGCACCGCGCGGCCCGGCCCCTGCCGATGCGCCGCTCATCACCGATCTATCGTCGCATCTGATCGCGATCACCTCCAGTTTCACGGGCACCGAACTGCTGCTGTTCGGCGCCATTGACGAGCCGGGCGAAGTGATCGTGGTCATCCGCGGACCGGTCAGTACCGCGGTGGTGCGCCGCAAGCGCCGCACGCTGGGCTTCTGGCTGACGCGCCGCTCAGAAAGTTTCGACGGCGTGCCGGGATACTATGCCGTCATCAGCACCGCGCCATTGGAAGAAATCGCGCCGCAGAGCCTGTTGCAGCGCCTGCAGATCGGCACGGCGAACCTGCGCTTCCGCTATATCGGCACTGAGCCACCGCCAGATATTGTCGAGTTCCGCAACGCCATCGCGCGGCAGAAGATCCGCGAGGGCCTCTACCACGAACTGGTCGGCGGCATCGATTTCCTCGGGCCGAAGCTGTTCCGCACGGAAATCAGCTTCCCTTCAACCGTACCGGTGGGCACCTATCAGGCGGAAGTCTATCTGGTGCGGGACGACCGCATCGTGGCGGCGCAGTCGACGCCGCTTTTCATCGACAAGCAGGGCGTCGAGCAGCAGATATATGATTTCTCGCGGGCGGAGCCGGCGGTCTACGGCCTGGTGGCCGTACTTCTGGCCGTGTTTGCCGGCTGGGCGGCGGCCATCGCCTTCCGCAAGGGGTGATGCGATGCGCTTTGCGTCTGCGGCAAGTTATGCCAAGCTGGCCGCAGACCGATTTGGAAGAGTATAGGCAATGGACCTGGAAACGCTCGAGCAGACCCGCGCCACGTTGCGCCGTTTCGTGCGTGAACGATTGGTGCCGCTGGAAAAACAAGTCGCTGACGAAGACCGCATCCCTGACGATATCCGGCAAGCCTGCGCCGAACTTGGCCTGTTCGGCCTTTCGATCCCTGAGGAATATGGCGGCCTTGGCCTTGATCTTGCCGAGGAAATCGAACTGGTTTTCGAGCTGGGCTGGACCTCGCCCGCCTTCCGCAGCATGTTCGGCACCAATGTCGGAATCGGCAGCCAGGGCATCCTGATCGACGGCACCGAGGAGCAGAAGCGGCGCTGGCTGCCCAAGCTGGCGAGCGGTGAAGTGATCGCATCCTTCGCGCTCACCGAGCCGGAAGCCGGCTCCGATGCCGCCTCGGTGCGTACCCGGGCCGAACGCCAGGGCGATGTCTATATCGTCAATGGCACCAAGCGCTTCATCACCAATGCGCCGCATGCCGGCATTTTCACGCTGATGGCGCGCACCGACCCGAACAACAAGGGTGCGGGCGGCGTGACGGCCTTTATTGTGGAAGCGAATTCGCCCGGCATCACCATTGGCAAGCCAGACAAGAAAATGGGCCAGCGCGGCGCCCATACGGCCGATGTGATTTTCGATAACGTGAAGGTGCCTGCGGCCAATATCATCGGCGGCAAGGAAGGGCAGGGATTCAAGACCGCGATGAAGGTGCTGGATCGCGGCCGGCTGCATATCGCCGCCATGTGCGTTGGTGCCGCCGAGCGGCTGATCCATGAGTCGGTCAGCTACGCGCGGGATCGCAAGCAGTTCGGCCAGCCGATTGCCGAATTCCAGCTGGTCCAGGCCATGCTGGCCGACAGCCGGACTGAGGCCTATGCTGCCCGCTGCATGATCCGCGACGCCGCCAAACGCTATGTCGCCGGCGAAAATGTGTCGATGGAAGCCGCGTGCTGCAAGTATTTCGCGTCCGAGATGGTTGGCCGTGTTGCCGACCGCGCCGTGCAGATACACGGCGGCTCGGGCTATATCCAGGAATTTGCCGTTGAACGTTTTTATCGCGATGTGCGCCTGTTCCGGCTTTATGAGGGTACAAGCCAGATTCAGCAGTTGGTGATTGCGCGCAACATGCTGCGTCAGGCCGAGAGTGGAGCCGGAGTCTAGACATGCCTGAAGACGGATCAAGTCAGGCGCGACATCGCGATGTCGCGCGCACAGCCCTTATTCTTGTTGGCATATGCTTTTTGCTGAATGCGCTGTCGCGTGGCGCTGGTGAAACCTTCACCACCTTCCTGCTGGCATTGACCGATGAATTTCAGGCGGACCGCGCGAAAGTCGCCGCCATCTATTCGCTCCAGATGTTATTGGCAGGCTGCAGCGCGCCGCTTGCGGGTTATTGCTTTGACCGTTTCGGGCCGTTGAAACTTTATATAGGCGGTCTGATTTTACTCGCCGCCGGCCTGCTGGCAGCGTCGCAGGCAAGCCAGCTTTGGCAACTCTATCTGTTCATAGGCATCAGTGTCGGCAGCGCCGCATCGTCGCTGGGCAATGCGCCGCATTCCGCCCTGCTGGCGCGCTGGTTCGAAGGGGCTTCCCTGTCGCGGGCGATGAGCGTGGTCTATGCCGCGCTGGGCCTGGGCTCGCTCATGCTGGTGCCTTTGGCGCAGTTCCTGATCGAGACCTGGGGCTGGCGCACAGCCTATGTCGTTCTGGCGTGCATTGCGATCCTGGTGGCGCCGGCGCTGCTGCTGGTGCAATGGCCGCTGGCGCAGGCCGGCCGCGTCGCTCTGCCAGCGCCAACCGAGGAGAGGCCGGTCGCAACCGAATGGACCTTGTGGAGCGCGATGCGCACCACCGCCTTCTGGGGTTTGGCCTCGGTCTTCTTTTTCACCAGCGCCGGCATGTTCTCGGTGATGGTGCAGGCGGTCGCCTATCTGGTCGAACTCGGCTATGCGCCGCTGCAGGCCGCCTCGATCTATGGCTTGGTCGGCGTGCTGACGCCGATCGGTATTATCGGTTTTGCCTGGGCCGATGGCCGTATCGGCCGGCATGCTTCAGCAGCAATCTCCTATGCCTTCAGCCTGGCCGGCCTGGCCTCACTCTGGGCGTTGAAGGCGCATCAGAACCTGTTTTTCCTGTCTGCCTTCGTACTGCTGGTTGGCCTGTCTTTCGGCGCGCGCGGACCGATGGTCGGCGCCACGGCGGCCCGGATTTTTCAGGGCCGCCGCTTCGGGATGATTTTCGGGACCATCATGGTGGGTTCAGGCTTCGGCGTTTCGACCGGTACACTGCTGGGCGCCTGGCTGCACGACATCACCGGCGGCTATACGGCGGTATTCCTGTTTTCCGGCTTTTGCGTTGTCATGGGAGCCCTGCCGTTCTGGACTTACCGGTCTTTGCGCCGGTATGGGCCTTGAGGATGCATTTGAAGGAATGAACGCAGAGCAGGGGTGCAATCCGCGGTGTTTAAGGGGTGCAATCTCCGGTGTTTGGACGGGTTGAAAGGGCAGGCGGAATCCCTATCATTTCCGCCAGCGTCCTGCGTAGATACCACGCCCCGAAAGGAATCCCCAGATGACCAAGTTCGGCCAGAGCCAACCGGTTCGCCGTGTGGAGGACCAGCGTTTCATCACCGGTAAGGGGCGTTATACCGACGATATCAATCTTCCTGGCCAGCTTTATGGCGTGATGCTGCGCTCGCCGCATGCCCATGCCAAGATCCTCAAGATCGATACCACGGCAGCCCAGGGTGCGCCCGGCGTGCAGGCGGTCTATACGATTGCCGATCTGAAGGCGGCCAATATCGGCGACTTGCCCTGCACCATTCCGCTGAAAAACCGCGACGGCTCGCTGCGCGCCGACCCGCCGCGTCCGGCGCTGGCCGACGGTATGGTGCGCCATGTCGGCGATCCGGTTGCTTTCGTGGTGGCCGAAACTGTTGCCCAGGCGCGCGATGCGGCAGAGATGATCGAGGTGGATTACGATCCGCTGCCGGCCGCTGTCGACCTGGCGACTGCGATGGAGCCGGGCCAGCCGCAGATCTGGCCCGAGGTGCCGAACAACCGCGCCTTCGACTGGGAAGTCGGAGACAAGGCCAAGGTCGATGCGCTGTTCGCTTCAGCCGCCAAGACGGTCAAGCTGACGCTTGAGAATAACCGCATCGTTGTCGCCTCGATGGAGGCGCGCTCCGCATTGGCGAATTTTGACAAGGATAGCGGCCGCTTCACGCTCTACGTGCCAACCCAGGGCGTCTGGGTTCAGAAGAAGCTGCTGGCCAAGATTCTCAGTCTTCCCGAGGACAAGTTCCACGTTGTCACCAGCGACGTCGGCGGCGGCTTCGGCATGAAGATTTTCATCTATCCCGAGCAGGTGATGGTGCTATTTGCCAGCCGAGCCTTGGGGCGTCCGGTGAAATGGACCTCGGATCGCAGCGAGGCTTTCCTGACCGACACCCATGGCCGCGCGAATCTCACCCATGCCGAGCTGGCGCTGGACAAGGATAATACCTTCCTTGCTCTGCGCATTCACAACATCGCCGATATGGGCGCGTATCTGTCGACCTATGCGCCGATGATCCCGACCATGGCCGGCACCAAGGTGCTGTCCTCGGTTTATCGTTTCCAGGCGGTGCATGCCCATGTCGAAGGCGTGTTTACCAACACGGTGCCGGTGGACGCCTATCGCGGTGCCGGCCGTCCGGAATCGAATTACATCATGGAGCGTTTAATCGACGTCGCCGCGCGTGAATTGAAGATCGACCGTGCCGAGCTGCGCCGCAGGAACTACATCCCGCCCAGCGCCTTCCCCTGGACCAGCGCCATGGGCCTTACCTACGATTCCGGCGAATTCGAGAATACTTCCAACACGGCGCTTCAGGCGATCGACTGGGCCGGCTTCGAAGCGCGCCGCGCCGAAGCCCGCAAGCACGGCAAGCGCCGCGGTATCGGCATGGCCTATTATCTGGAGGCTACCGGTGGCGCGCCGACCGAGCGCGCCGAGATCAAGTTCACCGAAGACGGCTATGTCGAGGTATATGTCGGCACGCAGTCGACCGGTCAGGGCCACGAGACGGCCTATACCCAGATCGTTTCCGAGCAGCTTGGCGTCGATTTCGACAAGATCCGTATCAAGCAGGGCGATTCGGATGCCATTCCAACCGGCGGCGGCACCGGCGGCGCGCGGTCTCTCTATTCCGAGGGCGGCGCTATCCTCAAGGCCAAGGACGAGGTGATCGAAAAGGGCAAGGCGATCGCCGCCGACATGCTGGAGACCGCGCAGAGCGATATCGAGTTCAAGCTTGGCCGCTTTGCCGTGGCTGGCACCGATCGAGCTGTCGGCATCATGGAGGTCGCCGCCGAGGCGCGCAAACGCAGTGAACGCGGCCTCGACACTGCGGCCGACTGGCAGGTCCAGGCGATCACCTTCCCCAATGGCTGCCATGTCTGCGAGGTGGAGATCGACGAGGCCACCGGCGTGATCGAGGTGGTGCGCTATGTCGTCGCTGACGATATGGGGCGCGTGATCAACCCCACCATCGTGAAGGGCCAGATCCATGGCGGTGTGGTGCAGGGTATCGGCCAGGCGCTCTATGAAAACGTCGTCTACGATGCCGACGGCCAGTTGCTGACCGGCAGCTTCACCGATTACTGCCTGCCGCGTGCCGACAACTTCCCGGAGATCGAAGTCATTCTCTGCGAAGTGCCGTGCAAGACCAATCCGCTCGGCGTGAAGGGCGCGGGAGAAGCGGGCGCGGTCGGCTCGGCTCCGGCGACGATCAATGCGGTGGTCGATGCTCTCGCCGATCTTGGCGTGACCCATATCGACATGCCGGCCACGCCGCAGAAGATCTGGCGCATCCTCAACGGCGATCTGAGCCAGGCGGCGGAATAGGCGGCGGGCCGGCGCCGCGATGTCGCGCGAATATCCCACCCAGCCCCTGGTGGGGCTTGGCGCCATCGTCTGGAAAGACGGCAAGGTACTGCTGGTGCAGCGCGGCCGGCCGCCGCGCGCCGGTATCTGGAGCCTGCCCGGCGGCGCGCAGCATCTGGGCGAGACCGTTGCCGAAGGCATCCGGCGGGAATTGCGCGAGGAGACCGGCGTTGAGATCGAGCTGCTCGGGTTGGTGGAGGTTATAGATGCGATGCATCGTGACGCGGACGGGCGTCTGCTCTACCACTACACCATTGTCGACTATGCCGCCCGCTGGGTCAGCGGCGAGGCGGTTGCCGGCGATGACGCAGCAGCGGTCGCCTGGGTCGATCCGGCCGACCTTCCCCGATTCGAACTTTGGGACGAGACCATCCGGGTGATCGAAAAATCGCGGTCCTGGTTGGCCTGAACCCCGCCGAATTGTTTTCGCCGCTTCGGCCTTGTGGTTTAGTGGCGCCGAAGTAGGCCAACAGACGGTTGGACGGGGGATGACTTTTCCGGGCGGCGTAGGACAGCAGTTCCAGCCCACGAGATTTGAAGAACGCGGTACCGCCGTTTCTTTCACGACGCCGGCGCTGAGCCAGTCGCGCGTGCGCATGGATGACCGCGAGCAGCTTGAGCTGACGGTATCCGCCTTTTCCGGCGCCAAGGGGAATTACGTGATCCGCTGGCGCGATGTGCCGGAAATCTTTTCCCTGACCATGCATGACCGGGCGTTGCAGGACGCCATCCTGGCGCGGCGGTCATGCCTGCCGCCGGATATCCGCCAGGCCACCCTGGAAACCGCCAAGACCGGGTTGGCCGGCCCCGAGGCGCAGCGTTCCGCCGAGGAGGAACTGGCCGAACTGGAAAACGAGATCCTGCTGACCCGCTTTTTTTTGTTCCGGCAGGTGATTGATGGAATGTCGGACGGGCAGATGACCCTGCAGGTCTCCGACCTGACGACGTCCAGCGGCCGGGAACGCATCCGCAGCGGCCTGGGCGATATTGCCGAGCGGCTCGGCACCAATTCCCATGAGCTTTACATCCGGCTTGAGCGGTGGGGCGAATTGCTGGCGCCGATCGGCCTGCCGGGGATGCCCAAGAAATGCCGGATAGGACGTCTGATAGAGGCCATCGGCGATCTGGCCGACCGGCTGGACCGGTGGGCGAGCACCGACAAGTCGGAGGCGGCCGGTCTGGCCCGGGCGTCGGCGCGTATGGCCCGTTTTACCGAAGAATTTGCTCGCGAACTCGCCACCGCAGCCCTCCGGCCAGTGGAATATGCAGATCGTGTACTGAGCAATTGGGACAAGGCAGTCATCCCGCTAAAGCGGGACTTGGAGCGCCTGTGGTGGACCGTAGATGGCTGGGAGTTCATCATCCTGCTCTGGCGCGCCCATGAGGACAGGGATCGCGACGCCCAGCGCGCGGCCGTAACGGAAATTTACCGGATTTTGCCCATCATCCCGGAGAAGGAGGCGGCCAACCGGCCGAATCTCCACGGGATACAGGAGAGCTCGCGTATGCAGGTGCGCGCGTTGGAGGGGTGGAATTCCGGTATGCTCGACCTTGAGATGGTCCGTCGCGTGGAGACGGTGAAGCGGGGGCGCATATGAGCGACCTTACTGCCGAACTGCGCGATATTGAGCGCAAGCTATTCGAAATTCCAGACGAGAAGGTAGCGCAGCTCACCTTGCTGATTGAGCGCTCGCGCGCCGTCGTTCTGTCGGCCGCCATGGCCGATGCGGCCTTAGGCACGTTGCGGCCGCGTCTGGTGAAGACCCGACCGCCGCGGCATCTGACGCTGCAGCGCATATTCTGCCATCCCTTTGAAGATCTGCTGGTTTTGCCGGAAGACGGTGACAAGCAGTTCGGACGAATCTCGCGCGCCTCCGTGGCGCCGTGCTGGGATTTCGTGCTGTCCTGCCTCGATCAGGCCGCTGTGAAGGAATTGGAGGCCAGTCTGCGTGCCTCGTCGCCGCCGGCCATTGGCGCTAGTGCGGATCCGCGGATCGCGAAATTCGGCGCGACGCTGTGGAATATTGCCGCGCGGCGCCTGCGCGAGGAAATCGATCGCGCGAACAACGAGCCACCCCATCGCGAGGCACTGATTGCCAAGCTTGGCGGCGAAACGCCGTTCCTTGACCTGGTCGATATGCTTGGCGCGCTGGAGATTGCGGGCGCGCTGGAAAAGCTGCGTGATGAGTTATCGCCCAAGCCCGTGGGCAAGCTGCTGCCGGAGCAAATCGAGGCGATCCGCGAGGACTATACGGCCCTCTGCCTGAGCGGCGCGGCGATGCCCGGAATGATGATCGCTGTCGTGCTGGCGCGCACGAGTGATCCGTTCCAGCTGTTGCCGGTCTTCGATGCGCTGGGTGATCAGCCTACCGGCATTGAGGGGGTGAAGCCCGGTCAGTTTGTCCGCCGGATGATCTCGGGCGACAGCAGGCGTTTCTTCAAGTCGATCGGCCGCGCCAATGCCGAGAAGCTCGGCGACAGCAACATCGCCGCCATGGTTGATGATTTCGTCCGTATGATCGGCCGGCTGAAGGCCGATGGCATCGCGGATGGTCCGCAGCCCGAAATGGAGGCGGCAGAGGCCAGGTTGCGCGAGATGGTCAAGACCGGCGTCCTCGCCGGTGCCGATACGAAGATCATGGCGGCGCTCGATGCGCCGCGCCGCGACGATCCCTCCGCGGCGCAGGAGGCTTTGTTCGAAGCCAAGCTGCAGGCCGAGAATCGGGCCTTCGCATTGCAGAAGGTAGCCAAGGTCGCGAACGAAATCGGCGCCGAGAAGGAAGTCGCCAGCGCGCTGAAGACGCTGACGCAGCAGATCGAACAGGGTGGGGCTGCGCTGATCGCCGATATCAAATCCGGCAAGTTCAACGGCCTTGGCAAGGATGCAGCCAAGCAGCAGCTTTATGGTGCCGTACGCATGCTGGAACTGGTTGGCGGCGCTCAGGCCGCCTCCCGGTTGATGAAGGACGGCCTGACTGCCATAGACAAGCTGCCGGCCTGATTACCTGCTCGAATCGTTCAGGTCTGGCGTGGATAGCCGCGCGCGATATTGATCAGTGCGCTGGTTGCGGCATCATGCGGATGCTGCACATTGCTGTTTGTCAATTCCTCCAGGATCGGCTTGGCCAGCTGCTTGCCTAACTCGACCCCCCACTGATCGAAGGAATTAATCCCCCAGATCGCGCCCTGCACGAAGATCTTGTGCTCATACAGCGCGATCAGCATCCCCAGATAATACGGGTCCAGGCGCGGTAGCAGGATCGTCGTGCTTGGACGGTTGCCGGGGAAGGCTTTCTGCGGCGCCAGCATGGCGACCTTATCCTCCGGCAAGCCTTCCTGGCGCAATTCGGCCTCGGCCTCGGCGCGGGTACGGCCTTTCATCAAAGCCTCAGCCTGCGCGAAGGCATTGGCCAGCAGGATGTCGTGATGCTTGTCCAGCCGGTAATGGCTGCCCAGCGGCACGATGAAATCGGCTGGGATTGGTTGTGGCCCCTGATGCAGCAATTGATAGAAGGCATGCTGGCCGTTGGTGCCAGGCTCGCCGAACACCGTCGGACCGGTGGCATAACCGACGCTGCGCCCCCAGCGGTCGACGCCCTTGCCGTTGCTCTCCATATCCGCCTGCTGCAGATAGGCGGCCAGCTTCGACAGGCCATGATCGTAAGGCAGCACAGCCAGGCTGGTGAAGCCCAGGAAATTGATGTTCCAGATACCTGCCAGCGCCATCAGCACGGGCAGGTTTTTATCCAGCGGCGCCGTGGCGAAATGGCGGTCCATCGCATGGGCACCGGCCAGCAACTCGCGGAAGCGCGGCATGCCGATGGCAAGCGCGATGGACAGGCCAATCGCCGACCACAGCGAGTACCGACCGCCAACCCAATCCCAGAATTGCAGCACGCGCTCGGGTGGGATGCCGAATTTGCCGGGAATGCCGGGATTGGCCGAGATGCCGGTGAAATGCTTGGCCCAGTCGCAATCTGCACCCAGCGAACGGCGCAGCCAGTCGCGCGCCGTCTCGGCATTCATCATGGTTTCCTGGGTGGTGAAGGTCTTGGAGGCGACGATCACCAGGGTCGAAGCCGGATCGCAACGCTGCAGAGCGCGGGCGATATCCGCGCCGTCGACATTGCTGACAAAATGGATATCGAGGCCGGGCTGGCGATAGGGCGACAACGCCTCCACGACCATGCGCGGGCCAAGATCCGAGCCGCCGATGCCGATGGCAATGACATGCTTGAAGCGTTCACCGGTAACGCCGCGCCAGTGACCGCCGCGGATGGCGTCCACCATCGCGGCCATGCGCTGCAATTCGCGATGTACATGTGGCACCACGTCCTCGCCGTCGACAATCAGGCTGCTGCCCTTGGGCAGGCGCAGAGCGGTGTGCAGTACGGCGCGATCTTCGGTGACGTTAATACGCTCGCCGCGCAGCATGCGGTCCCGCCACTCCTCGACCTTTGCCTCACGGGCAAGATCGAGCAGCAGGTTTAAGGTTTCGCTCTCCAGCCGCTGGCGCGACAGGTCGAGCAAAAATTCATCGCAACGGAAGGAAAAGCGCTCGAAACGTTGTGGATCGGACGCGAACAATTCACGTAAGTGCCGCTGCTTCATAGCAAGAGCGTGGGCGGCAAGCGCTCGCCAGGCGGGCGTCTGGTCGATCGGCAGTGGCAACGACATGGCCTCTCCCTGGGATGTTACGTAATGGATGCTACGTAATCACATCTGGTTCCGCGCGACCGGTATGCTGACGGATGCCGGTCTGGCGCTCGGCAAAATCGATCAGCGGTTTCAGCTTTGCCTGCACATCTTCATTCTGGCGGGCAGGATCCGCCTCGAACAGTTCAAAATAAAGCCGGATCGTCGCGCCTTCGGTGCCGGTGCCCGATAGCCGCGCGATGATGCGCGCCTGTTCGCCGCAGATCACGCGCAGACCCTGCCCCTTGCTTTCGCTGCCATCCACCGGATCGCGATAGGCAAAATCGTCGGCGTTCGTTATCGTAAGTTCACCGATCTTGCTTCCCAAAAGCGTCGGCAGGCTGACACGCAGGGTATCGAGCGCCGTCTTGGCCTTCACGGCATCGACCGCTTCATAATCATGGCGGCTGTAATAATGCCGGCCATAGCGCCGCCAGTGATCCTGCAGGATGGACAACACCGTCTCACCCGGGCGTTTCGCCAGGATGTTCAGCCAGAACAGGACCGCCCATAGGCCGTCTTTCTCGCGCAGATGATCGGAACTGGTGCCGTAGCTTTCTTCACCACAGAGCGTGATTCGGCCGGCATCCAGCAGATTGCCGAAGAACTTCCAGCCGGTCGGCGTCTCGAAACAGGGAAGGCCAAGTGCCTTGGCCACGGCATCGGCCGCGCGGCTGGTTGGCATCGAACGCGCAACGCCCGCGATGCCGTTGGCATAACCCGGCGCTAGGCGTGCATTGGCGGCCAGCACGGCAAGGCTGTCGCTCGGCGACACCGCGACGCCTTTGCCCAAAATCATGTTGCGGTCGCCGTCACCATCGGATGCCGCGGCGAAGTCGAGTTGGCCGTCGATCACCGCGTCCTTGTACAGCTTGTCGGCATAGACTGGGTTGGGATCGGGGTGGCCGCCGCCGAAATCCTCTTTCGGCTCGGCATTGACGACCGCGCTTTGCGGCGCACCCAGCATGTCGATCAGCAGGCGGCGCGCATAAGGTCCGGTCACTGCATGCATGGCATCGAAGCGGAAGCGGAAATCCGGCTTTTGGATCAGCGCGCGAATAGCGTCGAAATCAAACAATGTCTGCAGCAGCGCGGCATAGTCCTCGACGGGATCGATCACGCTGACCGTCATTCCGCCCAGCCGCTGTTCGCCAACACGGTCAAGATCGAGATCCGCAGCCTCCAGGATGCGATAACGCTTAATCCGCTCGCTGCACAGATAGATGGCCTCCGTCACCGCTTCGGGGGCAGGGCCGCCATTGGCGATATTAAACTTGATGCCGAAATCGCCGTCCGGTCCTCCTGGGTTGTGGCTGGCAGACAAAATCAGTCCGCCCTGAGCCTTATGGCGGCGGATCACCGCGCTGGCCGCCGGCGTGGAGAGGATGCCGCCGCGGCCAACCAGCACGCGGGCAATGCCGTTGGCAGCCGCCATGCGCAGGATGATCTGGATTGCCTGCCGGTTGAAGAACCGGCCGTCTCCGCCCAGCACCAGCAGGCCGCCCTTCAGCGCCTCCTGCGTGTCGAATACCGACTGCACGAAGGCTTCCAGATAGCCTGGCTGCTGGAAGACAGTGACCTTCTTGCGCAGGCCCGATGTGCCGGGCTTCTGTCCGGCAAAAGGCTTGAGCGGAATCTCGCGCAGGTTCATCGCGCGATGCTCCTGATCAGCGCTTCGGGATTCGGCTGACGAGGTCGTAGCGCGCCCCGGTCTTTGCCATCAGGATCACGGTATGCAGGCGGACTTCGCCGCGGTCGATGGTGATGCCGCGGCACAGCGGTCCGGAATTGATGCCGGTGGCGACGAAGATCGCATCGTCGCTTTTTACCAGTTCGCTGCCGCTCAGCCACTTGGTGCTGTCGAGACCGAATTCCTTCACCTTGGCAGCTTCCTCGTCGCTTTGCGGATCGACGCGGCCGAAGAACTCGCCGCCGAGAGCCTTGGCAAAGATTGCCGTGATCACGCCCTCTGGTGAGCCGCCGGTGCCGAACAAGGCATCGACGTTATGGCCCTTCTGCAGCGCCATGAAGGCGCCGGCCACATCGCCGTTTTCCTGCAGCACCGTGCGCGCGCCGGCCTCATGGATTTCCTTGATCATCGCATGATGGCGTTTGCGGTTGAGCACGAAGATACGCAGCTCGGAGATCGGCTTGTTCAGCGCGGCCGACAGCGCTTCCAGCTTTTTCTTCACTGGCCAGGTCGGGTCGACCTTGCCTTTGGCCGCAGCCGGCACCACCAGCTTGTCCATGTAGAAGCTGGGGCCTAAATCGAACATCGAGCCGCGTGGGCTCAGGGCGAAAACCGCCATCGAATTGTCGACGCCGTTGGCCATGTTGGTGGTGCCCTCGATGGGGTCCACGGCGATTTCGATTTCCGGCTCGCCTGTGCCGATGCGTTCGCCACGATAGAGCAGCGGCGCGTTGTCCTTCTCGCCTTCGCCAATCATCACCACGGCATTGATGTTGATCTCGTTCAGGGCCTTGCGCATTGCCTCCACGGCGGCGCCGTCGCCTTCCTCCTTCTTGCTGCGGCCTACCCAGTCATAGGCGGCGATGGCGGCAGCTTCGGTGACGAGGCGAAGGGCGAACGGAAAATCGGCGCGGTCGAACGGACCAGTACGCGAGGTCATTGGCGGGAACTCCCAGAGGGTCAGTCGTATCAGGTGGGCCGGTTGCTTCCGGACGGTTTATTCCTTGGAAATACGGCAAAAGGCGGGCAAGGCCAAGACCGGAGGCCGGTGATTTTGCTGGGGTTCCACCCGTTTACTGGTCGAAGCGCCGGCGCCAGAATTCCTGGCTCTGCCGTTCGCCGATGTCGCAGCCTTTTTCATAGCCCGGACTCTCAGTCCTGAGAATCGGACCCGATTTCGGCTGACGAGGACCCGGCTGGAGGACGGGGGCCGCAGGCCTTTGCGCGATCTCCAGCACCAGCTTGCGCCTGATCGCCTCGAAGAAGGTATCAAACCCCTCGGCCGCCACCACGAAGGCGCCTGGCCCGCCGATCACGCAGCCCTCGTAATAGCGATCCAGATCCTCCAGGACGGGAAAACCCCAGGTATTGACCCGTCCGTTCATGATCGGCAGGCCATTGATGACGATACCCGCGGCGAGTGCCTGGTCGCGCGCCAGATCGACCCGCCCGCCATCATTGTTCGGCCCATCGCCCGAGATGTCCAGCACGCGGCGCAGGCCCTGATACGGCCCGCTGCCGAAACGCGGCACCGCATGAAGGATGGCGCCGGAAATACTGGTTCGCCGTGCGGTACGCACCGGATGTTCCAGCAACTGCCGGGCCACGGCCTCGGCGCTGGCTTGGTCATGCACCAGGGTCCATTCGATCATGTCGGTTTGCATGTAGTTGTCCGACCATTCGAAATAGGCGAGCGCAATGCGGCCATGGATGCCGGAACGGATCGCCTTGATGACGGCGGGATCGACGATGGCGCGGGCATAACCTTCGCGCTGAAGTTTGGCTTCATCGGGATCGATGCTGCCGGAAATATCCACAGCCAGCAGCAATTCCAGATCGACGGGAATCTTTTCTTGCGCCGCCGCTTCCCGCGGCAGGGGCGGGAAAAGGGCCGTGAGCCAAGCCAGCACAAGAAGGACCAGCCATCCACGATGCATGGCTGAGAAGCTAGTACGGCTACAGTGTCGCGTCCATATCAGCTTTGCGCTTGACGGCACCTTTGGCTCTGGACAATCCAGCCCGCCCCGTCGATGGTACGGACTCCAGAGGCATTGCATGATCGAGCAGGCAACAATTTCCCAAGCGGCCACGGATTCCCGCGATACGGAGTCCTGCGATGTGGTCATCATCGGCGGCGGATTGGCAGGACTGACCGAGGCGATCGCGCTGGCCAGTCACGGCATTTCGGTCGCGGTGATCGACCGGGAGGATCCGGTACGTGCCACCCAGGCCGCATTCGACGGCCGAGTCTCGGCAATTGCCCTGGCCTCGCAGCGCATGCTGGAGGCGATCGGCCTGTGGCGTCATGTGCGCGAGGCCCAGCCGATGTGGGACATCCGCGTCTCGGACGGCGATTCGCTGCTTTTCGTGCATTACGATCATCGCGATCTCGGCGATGCGCCTTTCGGCTATATGGTCGAAAACCGCGTGATGCGGCTGGCCCAGCAAGCTGCCCTGGAAGAACTGCCAGCGCTGCGGCTCTTCGCGCCGATGAGCGTCAGCCGCATTGAGCGCGGTACCCCCGGTTCAGGGGCTCCGGCCATGGTGGAACTGGAAGACGGCCGCCGTCTGCATGCCCGGCTGGTGATTGGCGCTGATGGCCGGCAATCCATGGTACGCGAGCAGGCCGGCATCAAGACAGTGACCTGGGCTTACGACCAGACCGGCATCGTCTGCACAGTGGCGCATGAACTGCCGCATGAGGGCGCGGCACAGGAGCGTTTCCTGCCGGCAGGACCGTTCGCCATTCTGCCGATGACCGATGACGAGAATGGCATACACCGCTCGTCGCTGGTCTGGACCGAACCTACCGGGCGCGCCAAAGCTATCATGGCGCTGACTGACGCGGATTTCCAAGCTGAGATGCGCCGCCGGTTCGGCGACGGCTACGGCGAGGCCCATGTGGTGGGACCGCGTTGGTCCTATCCGCTCAGCTTCCTGCATGCCGAGCGCTATACCGATCACCGTCTGGCGCTGATCGGCGACGCGGCCCATGGCATCCATCCCATCGCGGGACAGGGACTCAATCTGGGGCTGCGCGATATCGCCGCACTGACCGAGGCGCTGGTGGATGCCAAGCGGCTGGGTCTCGATCTTGGTCAGGCCGATGTGCTGGAGCGTTACGCCCGCTGGCGCCGCACCGATACGCTGGTGCTCAGCGCGGTTACTGATGGTTTGACCCGGCTATTCTCCAATGACATCGTGCCGGTCCGCATCGTGCGCGATCTGGGGCTTGGCATCGTGGATCGCATTCTGCCGCTGAAGAAGTTCTTCATGCGCCATGCGATGGGCGATGTCGGAACCCTGCCGCGGCTTTTGAAGGGCGAGCGGCTGGGGTGACCGTCGGCTCAAGCCGCCGGCTGATTGCTGTCTTTCTGCAGCCGATCCAGATGCTGGCGGATATGCGCGGCCTCTGCCGGCGTACGTGCCAGTGCAATGGCCTTGCCGAAAGCGATGCCCGCTTCCTCGTTGCGGCCAAGCTGCATGAGCAATGCGCCTTGCAGGCCATGGAAATGGAAATAGCTTGATAAAGGCTTGGCCAGGGGCTGGATCATCTCCAGTGCCGCTGCCGGCCCCAGCCGCTTGGATACCGCGACGGCGCGGTTGAGTGTTACCACGGGTGAGGGCTGCAGCCGCTCCAAGGTGGCGTAGAGCATGTCGATCTGCGCCCAATCGGTATCTTCCGGGCGGCTGGCCTGCGCATGCAAGGCGGCAATTGCCGCCTGCACCTGATAAGGCCCGGTGCGGCGATGCCGCATCGCTTTGTCGATCAGTGCCGTTCCTTCGGCGATCATCCCGGCATTCCACAGGCTGCGGTCCTGATCGTCCAGCAGGACGATCTGCCCGTCCGCATCGAGCCGTGCCGGTGTGCGCGCATGTTGCAGCAGCATCAGCGCCAGCAGGCCCATGATCTCCGGTTCGGATGGAAACATTCGCAGCAAAAGCCGAGCCAGCCGGATTGCTTCCTCGCATAGCGAGGCGCGGATCTGCGCTTTGCCACCGCTGGCGGAGTAGCCTTCATTGAATACGAGGTAGATCATCGCCGCGACCACGCCCAGCCGCTCGGCCCGCTCCGGCGCGCCCGGCGCCTCGAAGGGCAGGGCGGCATCGCTCACCTTGCGCTTGGCGCGTGTGATGCGCTGCTCCATCGCGGCTTCGCTGACCAGGAAGGCGCGAGCGATCTCAGCCACCGTCAGGCCGGAGACGATGCGCAAAGCCAGCGCTATCTGCTGCGTCGCCGGCAGTTCGGGATGGCAGCAGATGAATAAAAGCCGCAGCACATCGTCGTGGTATTGCGCATGGTCAATCTGCTCGGCCTGCCAGCTTTCGGCGTCCTCCAGGTCGCAGATCACGGCTTCATCGGGCAGAGCTTCCTGTCGTTGCCGCCGGCGCATGTCGTCAAGGCCCGCGTTGCGTCCTACAAAGACAAGCCAGGAAACCGGATCGCGCGGCGGACCGTTCAGCGGCCAATGCTTCAGGGCTCTGAGACAGGCTTCCTGAAAGGCTTCCTCGGCGCGGTCGAGGTCGCGGAAATAACGCAGCAAAGCACCCAAGGCCTGAGGACGCGCAGCGCGCAACGCCGTGTCAGTCCAGGCCAGGTCGCTCATGCGGACAGGTTCTCCAATGCCAGGGCGCCGGCATTGCAATAACGCAAAGGCCGGATTTCAAAGGTGCCGCGATCCTCATTGCCGCCGATGCGTTTCGCAGTCTCGATGGCCTCTTCGAGACTGGCGCAATCGATCACATAAAGGCCCAGCAACTGCTCCTTGGTCTCGGCAAATGGTCCATCAAGCACCAGCGGCTCCTTGCCATAGCGTACGGTAGTTGCGGCCGTTGTCGGCATCAGACGCAAGACCGGGCCCAGCTTGCCGTTCACCGCCAAGGCATCGGTCACCTGCCGGCGTCTGGCGATTACGGCATCGTCCTTCTCCTTGGGCCAGGCTTCGACCGCCGCTTCGTCATTGTAGCAAAGGATTGCATAGAGCATGGATCTTCCCTTCGTCTTATCCCAAGGACGCCGATGCCCGCCTTGTCCCGACAGGTGCGGAGAAAAAACGTATGGCGGCATCCAGCAGCCTGTAGCACAGACACCCGCCGCTTAAGGCGTTGACAGTGAAGATCAGCGTTGCGGATCGCGGCTCAGGCCCTTGGCCTCCAGGCCGGCCAGATAGGCAGCCCACAACTCCTGCTGGTCATGGCCGCGGTCGTAGAACCACTCCCAGCTATAGATGCCGCTGTCATGCAGATCGTCGAATTTCAGCCGCACGGCATAGGTGCCGACCGGTTCGATCCCGATGATGCCGACATGGCGGCGGCCGGGCACCAGGGTTTTCGTGTTCGGCCCATGGCCCTGCACTTCGGCCGACGGGCTTTCGACACGCAAAAACTCCGCCGTGAAGGAGAACTTCTTGCCGTCGGCGAATTCCACTTCCAGCAGCTTCTCGGCTGATTTGTAGCGCAGTTCAGTGCAGGCGGGTCGGCCTGCCTGCTGGTATGGCGACATGGACATTTAACCGACGTGAGACGGACGGTCGTCGATCTGGCGCGCCTCGTCCACCAGCATGATCGGGATGCCATCGCGGATCGGGAAAGCCAGCCCGGCCTTCTCACTGATCAGCTCGTTCTTCTCGCGGTCATAGACCAACGGCCCCTTGGTCACCGGGCAGACCAGCAATTCGAGCAACTTGGGGTCGACAGGCGCCGCGGCGGGCGAGGGAGCGGACGTGGCTTCGGTCATGATAATGCTCCGGTCAGTTCAGCTTCGGGTTGTTACCCGAGCCGGAATAATGCGGGCTACCCGATTCTAGCACCGCCATCTCCAGCAGCGTAGTCAGCAGCGCGGCGCGGTCGCGGAAATGTGCGGCTTCCAAAAGGGCTTGCTTTTCGCCGGCGGTGAAGGGGCAGATCATGCTCAAGGAATGCACCAGCAGTTCATCGGGTGCAGCATGGATCGAGTCCCAGTCAATAGGCAGGTTGCGCCGCTCGCCATAGGCCTTCAGCGCCTTCAGCAGGCGATCGCGGTCCGCCTCACCACTCTGCACGCGCGTGAAATCATCTGCATAAGGGGTGTAATCCGCTTCCACCTGCCGATACAGCGTATCGACATCGAGCTCGCGTGCCACGGCAAACCGGCACAAACCGCGCAGGGTGATCAGGATGCGGCCATCCTGGGTTTCGGCTGCATCAGCAATCGCGCCAACGCAGCCGACCTTGTAGACATCCGGACGTGGATTACGACGCTCGGATTCGGTTGGCTGGATCATGCCGATCAGCGCTGCGCCACCCGATTTCGCTTTCTTTAGCGCGTCGCGTGTCATCGCCAGATAGCGCGGCTCGAAGATGTTGAGCGGCAGCACGGTGTTCGGCAGCAGCAGCACGCCGCTCAGCGGAAAAATCGGGATTGTGCGGCTCAATGCACCGATATCGCCGGGAGGCGGCAGGTCATTCATGCGAACAGGATGGAAGAAAGCCGGCGACGCGCTTCCACAGTCAGCGGATCCATCGGCCCCAGCGCCTCGAAAATCTTCACGAGCTGCTTGCGCGCCGCTTCGTCGTTCCATTTGCGGTCGCGCTTCACCAGATCGAGCAGCTGATCGATGGCTTCCTGCGTCTTCTGCGCGCCGAACAGCGCTACGGCATAATCATAGCGCGCCTGATGGTCGTTCGGATTGGCAGCAACGGCCTGCTCCAGCGGAGATCGGAAGAGCACACGTCTGAACTCCAGTCACTGACCAATCTC